>JGI24023J19991_10000344_pt1 | contig 36697 bp, 28 predicted proteins | sample Cruoilmetagenom1_FD_19991 | JGI IMG/M metagenome (IMG submission 19991)
TTTTATATCTTTATTTTGAATGATACAATATATGTTTAACTTTTATGTTTTAAATTTACATAGGGTTAAATAGGTAATTTATAATGATAGACGAAGAGTTAGTAGAGTTTTTAAGTGATGACAAAATAACGGTACACATTGCTGATGATCACCAGATTTTAATTGATGGGGTTATCGCAGTATTGGGATTGGAGAAAGATATAGAAGTAGTAGGCCATTCGTTAAATGGGATAGAAGTATTAGATTGGTTCCATGAGCACTCAGCGGATGTATTGGTCTTAGATATCAATATGCCAAAACTGGACGGGATTGAGGTGCTTAAAAAATTCCAATCCTTTGAAGATGTTCCACATATAGTGATCTTATCTAGTTATGATGATATTAAATTGATCAAGGAAGTATTGGGTATGGGAGCCAAAGGTTTTGTACCTAAAAAATCTGCCGGTGAGCATATTGTTCAAGCCATTCGTAATGTTTCTAAAGGCCAACAATATTTTAGTGAAGAAGTGAAAGAAAAAATGATGAAGACTTTAATGGGCAAGCCCATGCATGATAAAACAAGTCCGGAAGGGATGTTAATGAATTCATTGACCAGAAGAGAATACCAAATATTAAAACTCATAGCCCAACAATATACTACCAAGGAGATTGCAGAAGAATTGCATGTAAGTGATAGTACCGTAGAGACACATCGTAAAAACCTGATTAAAAAAGTAAATGTAAAAAACAGTGTTGGTTTGGCTATTTTTGCGATGAAAAATGAGATTATTTAATCTACAAATATCTTGAGTTCAAAACTTCAAAATAACCCTAAAATGTTGCTCAATCAACCTATGCTTTTTACAATAAGGTTTTTTTTAGTATTATTATTTTGTGCGTTTAGTCAATTTTATGTTTATGCGCAGGAAAGTCCTTTAGAAATTCAAATTGAAGAGGAGCTACAATATATTCGTCAGCAAATTGAGTTGAAAGAATATGATGAGGCCTTGGAAAAAATTGTAGAGTTAGAATCTGATAAAAAGTTTATTGGCAATGATAGTAACAGGTTACAATTAGAATTATTAAAAGCCAAAAGTTTCTACAGAAATAAAGAAGAACAAGAAAAGACCATCAATATTTTATTAAAAGGGTTGGATGAATTAAAACTCAAACCAAAATTATTTAAACTAAAGATAGAATATACCACTTTTTTGGGTAAAATTTTTGAATCTGCTAAAAATTATGCGAAAGCAAGGGATTATTATAAGATTTCATTAAATGAGTCTGTACTAGTATCTGATACTCTTACCATTTTAGATTCTTATCGAGCTATTGGTTTGACTTTTGATGATGAGGAAAGATATGATAGTGCCATTAATTATTTTAAAAAAGCTATCGCCTTTCCGGTAACTGTAAAAACAAGTAAATCAATTGCTAAAGTTTATAACAATTTAAGCGGTATTGCCATGCAAGAAGATGATCTTATATTGGCAGAAGAATATGCAAATACATCTTTGCAAATTAACGAGCAACAAAAAGATACTCTCGGAATAGCAATTACTTTAGTAACTCTTAGTAATGTTTTATATAAAAAAAGAGAGTTCGAAAAAGTTAGAGAGAATTATTTAAAAGCTTATAATAGTGTAAAATTATTAAAAACAGAAAGAGCTCTTGCTATTAAAGAAGGTACTCTTTATAACTTAGCCTTTGTTAACGAAGAATTAAAGGATTTTGAAAATGCGTATTACTATTTGTATGAAGCTACTGATTTAACCGATAGTCTGGAACAAGCTAGTATTGCTAAAAATATTTCAGAAATAGAAGCAAAATTTAATGTAGCGAAAGAGGCTCAAAAAGTTGAAGAAGAAAAATCAAAGCGTCTAAGAACTCAAGTTTTTTTCTACAGTTTGGCAATTGCTTTTCTAATATTTATAATATTGGGATATATATTTTACAGAAACTATCGATTGAAACAACATAATAAACTTGAACAAATAGAAAATGAAGTTCATACAAAAATAATCAATGCCACTATAGATGCTAAAGAAAAAGAACGTAAAGCAATTGCTGAAACATTGCATGATAGTGTAAGTGCTTTACTTTCATCTGCCAATTTACATTTACAAGCTACAAAGTCACAATTAAAAAAAGAAGCTCCTAAAGAAATAACAAAAGCACAATCTATTGTTAATGAAGCTTCGGTTAAAATTAGGGATTTGTCACATGAATTAATTTCATCCGTACTTTTAAAATTCGGATTGGCATTCGCAGTTCATGATATGTGTCAAAAATACTCTAACTCAGAGATTTCTTTGCTTAGTGATGATAATGGGGTAAAACGTTATGAGCAGGATTTTGAAATAAAAATTCACAATATTATAGAAGAACTCATCAATAATATTCTAAAACATAGTAAGGCTTCAAACGCTACAATTATGTTAGTACATAGAGCTGACGATAAATTGGGTATTAGAATTAATGATGATGGTGTGGGTTTTGATGTTCGAAAAGCAAAATATAAAGATGGTTTAGGGTTGAGTCATATTAATGCTAGAATAAAGGTGATGAAAGGTGTTTTTACTATAGAGTCATCAGAAGATGAGGGCACCAGTATTTTTATTTTGGTACCTATTCAGTTTAAAGAAGTCGCTGCTTAGCTTCTTTTTTCAAGCTCAATAATCTCTAAATTTTCAATCTTATCCTTATTAATCTCAAATCGTAACATGGTCCTAATTTGGTGAAACCCATGCTTTCCTGCGGCACCGGGATTTAAATGTAACAAATTCAGTTTTTTATCGAACATTACTTTTAATATATGAGAATGTCCTGAAATAAATATATTTGGTGGATTTTCACTTATTCTTTTTTTAATTCTAGGATCATAACGATTAGGATATCCTCCTATATGGGTTATCCAAATAGTAACATTCTCAACAGTGAATATATTATCTAACGGAAACTCAGATCTAATCTGACCATTATCAATATTTCCATAAACGGCACGTAATGGTTTTAACGTTTGTATCTCATCTGTTACCTCTATTGAGCCTATATCTCCTGCATGCCATACCTCATCAGCCTGCATTATATATTTTATAATTTGAGCGTCAATAAAGCTATGGGTGTCAGAAAGTAAAAGTATTTTTTTCATGTACTAAAAAATTGAGATTTATTTAAGAACTGAAAAATCTTGATTCCATATCTTTGCTATTCGACAAAAATACTATTTCTTGAGATACTTTATTGAACTATCATTTAACGGAAAAAATTATCATGGTTGGCAAATTCAACCGAATGCCGTATCTGTACAAGAAACAGTTACGACAGCACTATCAACTTTACTTAAAAATAAAATAACCATTATGGGTGCGGGTAGAACTGATACTGGCGTGCACGCACTTCAGTTATTTGCGCATTTTGATATTGATTATAAATTAGTTGAAGATGAAATGAAGCAAAAATTAAATGCGTTTTTACCTGATGACATAGTAATAAACGCTATTTTTTTAGTGAATGATGATGCTCATGCAAGATTTGATGCTACTAGCAGAAGTTATGAATATAGAATTTTTCTGGGTAGAAATCCGTTTTTACTAGACACCACTTGGCAAATATATCAGCAGCAATTAGATATAAAAAAAATGAATGAAGCGGCAAGTATTCTATTAGAATATACTAATTTTAAATGTTTTTCTAAATCTAAAACCGATGTTAGAACCTATGACTGTAAGATTTCTAAAGCCGTTTGGGTCTTAAATGACAGTAAGCTTACTTTTCATATTACAGCTGATAGATTTCTAAGAAATATGGTGAGAGCAATTGTAGGTACCCTGATTGACGTCGGACTGGGTAAAAAAACAAAAGAAGATATAGTAGATATCATAAAAAGCGAAGATAGGAGTAAGGCAGGGCTTTCTGTGCCGCCTCAAGGGCTATTTTTATCTAAAGTAATTTATCCAAAGGGAATAATAAAATAAGGATTGCATAAGTCCGATATAAAATAAATGAGCGAAAAAGTAACAGGAAAAGTTTTTGATTTAAAATTGTTTAAACGGTTACTATTGTATGTAAAAAATTATCGATTACAATTTCTGGTTTCTATACTGTCAGTATTGTTTCTAGCCGGATTAGCCGCCATATATCCAATACTCCTCAAAATTGTTGTTGATGAGTATATTATTGATAAGAAGGCGGAGCAATTATTAATTTTTACTCTAATAATGTTAGGGGTAAAAATTCTTCAAGTAATATTTCAATTTTTATATATATACTTCACTAATTGGTTAGGTCAGCACATCATTAAGGATATTAGGACAGAATTGTTCCAGAGAATGTTACGATTTAAGATGCAGTATTTTAATACCTCACCTGTTGGAAAGTTAGTGACTAGAGTAGTTTCTGATACCGAGACAATTGCCAGTATTTTTGGTCAAGGATTGTTCGTGATTATTAGTGATTTATTACAAATGATTGTAGTAACGCTTGTTATGATCTGGATGGATTGGAGATTGGCCTTAATTGTAATTGCAGTCTTACCCGTTATAATTTATGCGACCAAAATATTTCAAATAAAGATAAAGGCCACCTTTCAAGATGTTAGAAATCAGGTAGCCAATTTGAATAGTTTTGTTCAGGAAAGGGTTACAGGCATGAAGATTGTCCAATTATTTACGCGAGAAAAAATTGAATATGAAAAGTTCGTACAAATAAATGATAAACATAAAAAGGCACATATTAGAACAGTTTGGTATTATTCAATTTTTTTCCCCATAGTTGAAGTGTTATCCTCTTTAACTCTCGGTGCTGTTGTTTGGTATGGAGGGTTAAAAGCTATAAGTGGGGGTCAGGAAATGTTAGGTACAATTACAAGTTTTATTATGATGACCATGGGTCTTTTTAGACCCCTACGTCAAATTGCAGATAAATTCAATACTTTACAAATGGGTATGGTAGCGGCAGAAAGAGTTTTTAATGTATTAGACGAAGATGCAGAAGAAATTAATACAGGATTAGTAAAAGCAGAGAATCTTCGAGGCAATATCAGTTTTAACAATGTTACCTTTAGTTATATAAAAAATGAACCAGTTCTAAAAGGAATATCTTTTAATGTAGAAGAGGGAGAAACTGTTGCGGTGGTTGGGGCCACCGGAGCCGGAAAATCTACCATTATCAACTTATTGAATCGGTTTTATAATATTAATTCTGGTGAGATAGCTATTGATAATATAAGTATAGATCAGTTTACATTAAACTCGTTGAGAAGTCAAATAGGTGTTGTATTACAGGATGTGTTTTTGTTCTCTGATTCTATTTTTAATAATATTACTTTAAATAATAGTGCAATTAGTTTAGAAGAGGTAAAAACAGCGGCTAGAAAAATAGGAATTCATAACTTTATTATGAGTCTGCCCAACGATTATCATTATAATGTAAAAGAAAGAGGTAGTATGCTATCTTCAGGGCAGCGTCAATTGATCGCTTTTTTACGTGCTTATGTTAGTAAACCGGCTATTTTGGTATTAGATGAGGCCACTTCTTCAATCGATTCTCAATCTGAAAAATTAATCCAAAAGGCCACAGATACAATTACTCATAATAGAACTTCAATTATTATTGCGCATAGACTAGCAACCATTAAAAAGGCCGATAAAATTATTGTGATGGAAAAAGGGAATATAGTTGAACTAGGAACTCACAAAGAATTGCTACAGCAAAAAGGGTATTATAGTAGATTGTATGAAATTCAGTTTGAAACTGCAAAAGCTAGTTGATCTATTCTAAATCTTCTTTAATTAGTTCAATCAATTGTTCAGTGTCATCAAATAAAATAAACTCTGCGTTTTTGATATAAGAGATTTTTCCTGTTTCTTCTGAAACCACTAAAGAAATTGCATCAGATCTCATAGTAATACCAATGGCAGCTCTATGTCGTAATCCAAATCGTGCAGGAATTGAAATATTTTTTTCTATAGGCAAAATTACTCTGGTAGCCGTAATGAAATTGTCTTCTATAATGATGGCACCATCATGTAATGGACTGTTTTTATAAAAAATACTTTTTAATAATGGTTTATTAACTTCAGCATGCATTGCATCACCGGTTTGTTTTATCATTTCAAGACTATTATTCCTTCCAATCACTATTAAAGCACCTGTTTTAGTTACTGACATTTCATTACAAGCAGAAACAATACTTTCAACATCAGTTGTAACAATAATATCAGATTTCAAAAAATTAAATCTTTTTAAAATTCCTTTTTTTGAGGCAAAATTGGTAGAACCAACCATGAGTAAAAATTTTCTAATTTCTTGTTGAAAAACTATGATTAAAGCAATAAAACCACCACCTAGAAATTTTCCTAAAATATCGCTTAGCAATTCCATTTGTAAAGCCACAGTAAGCTTCCAGATCAAATAGACAATGGCAATTCCAATAAATATATTAATGGCTACGGTCCCTCTAACTAATTTGTAGATATAATAAAGCAACAGTGCTACTAGCACTATATCGAGACCATCTAAAAAACTTAAATCTAAAAAATTGAATGCTTCCAATTATGCCATTTTGTGTAAAAATACTAATTTATTCGATGCTACACGAATTTTATTAGAATTGAGAAATAGAAACCAATAGATAGCATTAAATGACCAATCCTTAAAATGTAGAAATATATTTCAATTTTAATTTTCTTAGCTCAGATTTACCATTATTTTATTGGTTTTTCTTCTATAATATGTTGCGGATATTTCGTTCTGATCAGTTTAATTTCTGATAGTAGTACTTTATTGTTTTTATCTTTTTTAAGAGAAGCTTCCATCGTGACGAAGGGCTTATCAAACATTTTAAGCGACAATCTATTTCTTAGTTCACTATAGGCGCCAATAATTTCGTTTTGAACGGCTATATATGAGGCATAAGTAGTATTTCTATTGCTTTGCAATTTGATAATTGCTTTGTCAGGATGGTCAGATGAGCTTACATCTTTCTTACCGTTGCACCAAGTACATTCATTCCCCGCTACATCTAGGCCTGCACCATTATCAATAAATTCAATTATTAAGGCTCTAAGATTTTCTATTTTGATAATTTGTTCATTCTCAATTAGTATTTCATTATTTGCATTAAGATTGATTTCTAATACATTATTTGCTTTGACATCGATCGCCTCTTTAGTATTTTTATCAGGCAATAACTTTACGATTCCTAAATCTGCATTTAATGTTGTTGTCACCAAAAAAAAGATAAGTAGTAAAAATGCAATATCAGCCATTGAGCCAGCATTTATTTCGGGAGAATTTCTGTCGCTCATAATTTTGTTATTTAAACGGTTTAACAAAATATTAACAAAAATAATGCCGAATCAATATGTTTAACAATTAACTACTTTTTGAGAAGTGCAACAATTTTAATAGCTTCAACTGCCTCCTTAACATCATGTACTCGTAAAATAGAAGTGCCATTAAGTAAGGCTACAGTATTCGCAACTGTAGTAGCATTTAATGCGTTTTCTGGTGTTGTTTCTAATAATTTGTACAACATAGATTTCCTGGATATTCCAGTTAAAATAGGAAGATCTAAAATTTTAAAAAGAGACAATTCTTTGAGGAGTTTATAATTTTGATCTAGAGTTTTGCCAAAACCAAAACCAACATCAATAATAATATCATTTACTCCTAGTAGTCTTAATTGATTGATTTTATTAGAAAAATAAACTATAATTTCATGAATAATATCCTTGTAATTAGTGTTAACCTGCATTGTTTTAGGAGTACCTTTCATATGCATTATGATATAGGGTACTTTTAATTTACCCATAGTTGAAAACATCTCTGTATCTAATGACCCTGCCGAAATATCATTGATCATGCATGCTCCAATTGCAACACTTTCAGTTGCGACCTTACTTCTAAAAGTATCAACAGAAATTAATATTTCTGGGTGCTCTTTTACAATCAACTTTAATATTGGTATTAACCTGTTTAATTCTTCTTCTTCACTAATATGTTGTGCGTTTGGTCTTGAAGAATATGCGCCTATGTCAATAAAAGTGGCACCATCAATTAGCATTTTTTCTACATGATCAAGTAGTAAAATATCGCTACTGTATTTACCTCCGTCATAAAAAGAATCGGGAGTTAGATTTAAAATTCCCATTACTTTTGGTGATGATAGGTCAATAAGTTTGCCGTTACAATTTATGTTCATACTGTCTTATTAATTCTAAAGATCCGACTTCACTCAAAACTATTTACGGGCTACTGTATTGACTACTTTTGAAACTTTAGGAGCTTGGTAATTATTCATTTTAAAGATTAATTCTTCAATTGACATACTTACTAACAGCATATTTCTGTTGCTAGATTTTAAAAACCCTTCGGTTACCATTACATCTAATTGTTTTAATGCGTGGTTAAAAAAGCCATTAGTATTTAAAACACCAACAGGTTTATTTTCAATTCCTAATTGCCCTAAAGTAAGTGCTTCAAACAACTCATCTAGCGTACCGAATCCTCCAGCTAAAGCAATATATCCATCAACAAGACGGCTGATTTTAACTTTTCGTTTTGACATTTTCTTGGTAACGATCATTTTAGTTATTTTGGTATGCGCTACTTCTTCATGTCTTAATAAATCTGGAATTACCCCGATAACTTCGCCATTATTTTCTAAAACTGTATCTGCTAATACGCCCATCATACCTATTTTTCCTCCTCCATATACCATTCCAATATTATTTTTCGCCAAATAGACACCTAATTTTTTTGCTTCATCAGCATAAATAGTATTAAACCCAATACTTGATCCACAAAATACAGCAACACGTTTCATAATTTACAAAGTTTATAATAGATGTAAAAATAAACAAACGTTTGTGACTATTTAGTAAGTTTTTTTATAAATTCGTCCCAATAGTTATCCTGATTAAATTAAACCCAGTCTTTGACTGAATTACTTATACTATAATATGCAAAGAACATCAGAGCAATATGATGCTGTAATAACTCAATGTCGTATACTTTTTGTTAATAAGATGAAAGACTATGGCAGTGCTTGGCGCATCTTAAGATTGCCATCTTTGACCGATCAAATTTTTATCAAGGCGCAACGTATACGGCAATTACAAGAAAATGAAGTTAAAAAGGTTGATGAAGATGAAATACCTGAATTTATTGGTATTATAAATTATTCAATTATGGCGTTAATTCAGCTTGAAGAAGGAGTGGCTGATGAGCCCGATTTTAATGTGGAAGAAGCAACAAACCTTTATGATAAGCATGTTCAAATCACTAAATCATTAATGGAGGATAAAAACCATGATTATGGTGAAGCCTGGCGTGAAATGCGAGTTAGTTCATTGACTGATTTGATCTTACAAAAATTGTTGAGAGTTAAACAAATTGAAGATAATTTAGGAAAAACCATAGTTTCTGAAGGAATTGACGCCAATTATCAAGATATGATCAACTATGCGGTTTTTGCACTGATTTTGATGAGGCAGAATGGCGAATAGTCGCCTGTTTAAAAAGAATAAATAGTATCACATGAAATTTCTAACACTTATAGCACGATTATTAGTTGCAGCTACCTTTATTTTTTCAGGATTTGTTAAACTAGTTGATCCGTTAGGTTCAGCTTATAAATTTGAAGAATATTTTGGAGCAGATGTATTGAATTTAGAGCTTTTAATTCCGTATGCGTTACCATTTTCCATTTTTTTAATTCTTGCCGAAATTATGCTTGGCGTAATGTTACTACTTGGTTTCAAACCAAAACTTACTGTTTGGAGCTTATTAGTGATGATTTTAATTTTTCTTTTCCTAACATGGTATTCGGCATATTATGACAAAGTTACAGATTGTGGATGCTTTGGTGACGCTATAACTTTAACACCATGGGAAACCTTTTATAAAAATATAGCATTGGTAGTTTTGATACTTCTATTATTATTTAGAACTTCAGATATTAAAGCTATTTTGAGTAAAAATTTGGTAAAATGGATTTCTTTTGCGTCATTTTTTGCATTTTTATTTATTACCTATTATGTGTTAATACACTTGCCTATAATTGATTTTAGAGCCTATGCTGTCGGAAAAAATATTCCTGATGGAATGATTTTTCCTGAAGGAGCAAAGAAAGATGTTTATAAAGATACTTGGATCTATAATGTGGAAGGTCAGGATAAAGAATATAACACTGAAGATAAGCCTTGGGATATTGAAGGTGCCACTTTTGTGGATAGAAAAACAAAACTAATTGAAAAGGGTTATGAACCACCTATCCATGATTTTACCATGGAAAATCAGGGTGTTGATTTTACAGAATTATTGATGCAGAAAGATAAATTGATGTTGGTGGTTATGTATAATTTAGCTAAGACAGACAAAGAGTCTTTCCCTAAGGTAAAAGAAATAACAACACAAGCTTTGCAAAACGGTTATGATGTATTTGCTTTTTCTGCATCAAATCAAGAAGAATTTGACAAAATAAAAAAGGAGTTTGACTTCGATTTTGACCTGTTATTTTGCGATGAGACAACAATAAAAACTATTGTCAGAGCAAATCCGGGATTTGTTACCTTAAATAAAGGTACCATTACCGGAAAATGGAATGTGAATGATGCTGATAAAGTAAAGCTATAAACCGAATGTCATGGTGAGCCTTTCGACTGTTGGTCATGACAGGCTAAAGTCGAAGCATCTTTTAAAAGGAGAAAGGTTTAGTAACTTAGAACGACACAATAATATATAAATGAAACAATTAGTATTGGTTTTTATTGGAGGCGGTTTTGGTAGTATTTTCAGATACTTATTGACCAAATATTTAAATAACCCAGATACCGGAATTCCTTATGGGACTTTTTTTGTAAATGTTTTTGGAAGTTTATTAATTGGTGCAATCCTTGGGTTAGCTATAAAAAATCAAGCATTGAATCAAAATCAAACATTATTTTTAGCCACAGGCTTTTGTGGAGGTCTTACCACTTTTTCGGCATTTGCCTATGAAAACCATCTATTCTTAAAATCAGGTAATTTAACACACTTCTTTTTATATACTATTGCCAGTTTTACTGTCGGGTTGGCTGCAGTTTTTATAGGAATGTATGTAGTAAAAGTGGCGTAATAATTAAAATTGTTGATTTGTAATCATCTATTTTTAATATTTGAATAATTCTATTACAGTTAGATAACTTTCCATTTGAACTTAATTCTTAATATATTAATGTAATAATATTACATCAATATCCGGCAGCCTGGCCATCTTTTCTAGATTCTGAAGCACCATAATAAATACCATTTTCAGCATCCCACATAATGGCTTGATATCCCCCATAACTACCTAAGCCAAAACCAACTTTATGACCCTTTTTCATCAATGCTCTTATCATTTCATATTCAAATCCAGACTCAAGTAAGATCTGACCTCCATCTGTCATCTTACCTCCTGTTGGTTCAGTAGAACCAGTATGTTGCATTCTCGGAGCATCTCCTGCGGCTTGAAGATTCATCCCAAAATCTATTAAATTCATAACAATTTGAGCATGACCTTGTGGCTGCATTGCCCCTCCCATTAGTCCAAAACTCACCCAAGGTTTTCCATTTTTAGTGATAAATGCTGGAATAATAGTGTGAAAAGGTCTTTTATTAGGTTCAATTACATTGTAATGTCCTTTTTCTAATGAAAACAATTCTCCTCTATTTTGTAACATAAATCCTAATTTTGGAGGAACCATACCTGAACCCATTCCACGATAATTACTCTGAATAAGTGAAACCATATTACCTTCTTTATCTGACACGGTCATATAGATAGTATTGCCTTGTTCCAGTTTCCCGGCATCATACGTTCTAGCTGCATTTTTTTTGATCAATTTCCTTCGTTCATTCGAATATTCCTTTGAAATTAATTTATCAACGGGTATTTTATTGAAATCAGGATCAGCATAGTATTTTGCGCGATCTTCAAAAGCTAATTTTTTAGCCTCAATAAAATGATGAACATACTCCGGGCTTCCGAATCCCATATTTTTAATGTCATAACCTTCCATAATATTGAGAATCTGGAGGGCAGCAATGCCTTGCCCATTTGGTGGAAGTTCCCAAACATCGTAACCTCTATAATTCGTTGATACAGGTTCAACCCATTCTGAAGAATGATTTGCCAAATCTTTTTCACTTAGAAAACCTCCTTGATTTTGTATAAAATCAGCGATTGTTTTAGCAATTTGACCTTTGTAAAAAGCTTTTTTACCACCTTTAGCAATTTTATCATAAGTATCCCCTAAAAAAGTATTTTTGAAGACCATTCCTTTTTCCAAAGGCGTTCCATTCGGCATATACGTCTCGGCAAAATTTGGATAATCTTTGAATCTTTTTGATGTTACAGTTAAATAATAACCAATAAGTTCTGTCACCGGAAATCCTTCTCGTGCATATTTAATAGCAGGAGCAAGAATATTGTCCATTTGCATAGTTCCAAATTTGCCATGCATTTCAAACCAACCATCAACACAGCCGGGAACACTTACAGGAAGAGGTCCGTATGCCGGAATTTTATTCATGTTATTATCTTGAAAATATTTTAGGTTTAATTTTTCAGGAGAACGGCCACTTGCATTTAAGCCGTACAATTTTTTATCCTTCGCACTCCAAATTATGGCAAATAAATCACCACCAATACCGCTACCTGTTGGTTCCATTAACCCTAATGTTGCATTAGCCGCAATTGCAGCATCAATGGCATTGCCTCCTTTCTTCAAAATATCTAAACCTACTTGAGTGGCTAAAGGGTGGCTTGTAGCAACCATACCGTTTTTTGCAATAACTTCAGATCGTGTAGCAAAATTACGTCCTGTAATTCGATCTTGAGCCTGAATTGTTGAAGTGTTTAAAGTTACAATTAAACTAACTACACTAATTATTACTAAAAATAATTTCTTTGTTTTCATTTTATGATGGTTAAGAGTTGATCAAACTTCTGAAAGAATAAAAATTGAGGATTCTTTTATCATACTTAAAGTAAGAATAAATTTACGCACTTCTACTAACATCTCCAAACTCTTATTGAGCCGATTTAACAGAAATAAAATTAGAAAGGTAAGTTTTTAAGATCTACGTTTCCTCCCGATAATATTAAACCAACTTTTTTATTTGAAAACTCTTGTTTTGATTTTAAAATTGCTGCAAGAGTAACAGCGCTTGAGGGCTCAATTATAATTTTCATTCGTTCCCAAATAAGACGCATTGCCTCAACTATTTCTTCCTCTGTAATTCTGATTATTTTATCAACGTGATTATTAATTATATTAAAAGTAATATCGCCTAGTGATGTTTTTAATCCATCAGCAATCGTGTTGGTACTTTGATTAGATTCTATTTTTCCACTTTCTAAAGATCGATAAGCGTCATCTACAGCAAAAGGTTCTGCACCAATTACCTTGCAGTTATTGCCAAACGAAATGGCACTTAAAGCGGCACCCGAAATTAAACCACCACCACCTACAGGTGCAACAATAATGTCTAAATCAGGTACGTCCTCTAATAGTTCTTTTCCAACAGAAGCATTACCTAGAATGACATTATAATCGTTAAACGGATGAACAAACGTTGCACCTTTTTCTTTTTGTATCTGATTCGCTGTTATTTCTCTAGCTTCTAAAGTAGGTTCACATTCAGTGATGATGCCACCATAGCTACGAACAGCTTTCTTTTTTACTTCTGGTGCATTTTTTGGCATTACAATATAAGCACTAATTCCTTTATTTTTAGCCGCTAAGGCCAGTGCCTGTGCAAAATTACCTGACGAATGTGTTACTACACCTTTTTGCTGTTGTTCATTGCTTAATTGCAAAATTGCATTGGTCGCACCACGCATTTTAAAAGCTCCCATTTTTTGAAAATTCTCACATTTAAAAAACAAGGTTGCACCACTAATTTCATCAATCATTTGAGATGTGAGTACAAGAGTACGATGGATGTATGGTAATATGCGTTGATGACTTTGTATAATGTCTTCTGTAAAATCCATAATAAATAGAATTTACTTAATGCTTTTTATAATCTTTTACACCAGCTTTTACTTCAACGGCCAAATCATTTTCTCTAGGCGGAATAGGGCATGAGTATTTTTTATTATATGCACAATAAGGATTATAAGCTGTATTAAAATCAATCACAATAGTATTTCCTTCAGGAATTTCTAAATCGATATATCTACCGCCACCATAGCTGCCATTACTATTCGTTAAATCAGTAAAAGGAATAAATAAATGATTTACATATTCAGGTTTTTTTATTAAACCTTGGTTTTGATAAATATGTAGCTTTAGTTCTTTACCGTTTAATAAAAAAGTTGCTGTGCCATAAGTTTTATAGATGGGTCTTCTTTCAGTAGTAGTTGGCATTTCAAAAAATCTGGGATTTTCATCTAACTTAAATTTTGCAGTAACCTTATAAGTAGAATCTATTGGAAAAAAATCTAATGCTTTAAATTCTTTGAGGTCTTTTTTTGTTAGTGGAGAAGTCTTTTCGTCACTATATTTTTTATTCATTTCATACTGAACATCTCTAACAGAAGCTGTGTAATTATCAAAGGTGTCTTTTTTTTGTGAGCATCCTGTTAAATAAATTAATAGGAGCAATGGCATGCAAAGTTTTTTCATCAAATTATAAATTTAAGACGAAGATAAGAATTAATAAAACTTTAGTTAAATAAAAATTGTAGCTTTGTTGTTTCGATTAAATAATAATGATGTATTCAACAAGAACATGTGTCCAACTTAAGTCTATTTATCTAGACCAAGGCCTGCGCGTATATTTGTTGTAACTATCTCACTATAAAAAATAACAATACAAATAAAGCCTGGCAAATCGCCGGGTTTTTTAGTTTTATAAAGTCAAATTATGGTAAAAAGAACTGTAAAAATATATAGAGATTCGTTTGCCGGACTATCAAGGGAAATTTGGTGGTTAGCACTCATTACATTTATTAATAGAGCAGGAACAATGGTAATTCCGTTTCTTGCCATATACTTAACTCAATCTCTTAATTTTTCAAAACCTCAAGTAGGTTGGATAATGAGTGCTTTTGGTGCAGGTTCTTTTGTTGGTTCATGGTTAGGTGGGAAATTAACTGATAGAGTTGGCTACTATAAAGTAATGTTTTGGAGTTTACTCTTAACAGGATTTCTCTTTATAGGCTTGCAATACATTACAACATTTTGGGGTTTTGTGGCCGGTATATTTGTCATTATGACGGTGGCTGATACTTTTAGACCTGCATTATATGTTTCATTGAATGCTTATAGTCAACCTGAAAATCAAACACGTTCACTCACATTATTGCGTTTAGCCATTAATTTAGGATTTTCTTTTGGGCCTGTTTTAGGAGGGTTAATTATTGCCGGATTAAGCTATAAGGGATTATTTTGGATAGATGGTATTACATGTATTATGGCCATTATTATTTTTAAAATTGTACTAAAGAATAAAGAATTTCTAAGAAAAGATAAGGAAGTTACAGAAGTCAATACCAATGTTTCAATACTTAATGATAAGGCATTCTTAATCTTTTTAGCAATTGTATTTTTAATGGGCTTTACTTTTATGCAATTATTTTCTACGATACCATTGTATTATGTAGAAATTTATGAGATGTCAGAATTTCAAATAGGATTATTGATGTCTTTAAACGGAATGCTAATTTTTCTTACAGAAATGCCGTTAATTGATAGGTTAGAGGGATCATCATTAAGTAAGGTTCAAATTATTTTTTGGAGCTTGATACTTTTTGCAGCAAGCTTTTTTGTGCTAAATATTTCTATCGGGATCAGTATTTTAGTAATTAGTATGATTTTTATAACAGTTGGTGAAATGTTGGCTTTTCCATTTTCCAATGCTTTTGCAATGACTAGAGCTGTAAAAGGTAAAGAAGGATTGTACATGGCAGCATATGCTATGGCCTTTTCATTGGCACATATGTTCAGTGCTAAGACAGGTATGGAAATAGTTGATAGATTCGGATTTGATGCAAATTGGTATTTAATGGGAGGTTTAAGCTTAATTGCAGTTTTATTGAGTGTTTGGTTAAAAAAAGTGTTGAAGTAACAAATTTAAGTTTCCAGATTTATTTATTCTGGAAACTAATTAAATTTGTTTTAATTGCTCTTGACCTTAAAGTAAAAAACAATAAGAGAAGATTTACCTTAATACTGAAAACTCTATAGATGATGATGTAAATACAGTATGAGTTTGCGTTTTAAAATCTTCTTTTTTTGCTTTAAATATATTAGGTACAAAAGTTTGAGGGTTCAAATCAATTAACGGAAACCAAGTGCTCTGAACTTGTACTTGTAATTTATGTCCTCTTTTAAAAGTATGAAAAACATCTTGCAATTTAATTGCAACATCAGTTGGTTTATTAGGAATAAAAGGTTCAGGTTTTGAAAAACTATTTCTAAACTTGCCTCTCATCACTTCACTTCGTACCATTAAATGATAATTGCTCATTTTTAAATGATCTTGCATACCGTCTTTCTGTTCTTCAATATCACCGGGATGCACGTCAATAACTTTAACGATCCAGTCGGCATCGGTACCAGTAGTAGCTACTTTTAACTTTGCCAGAATATCTCCTGCTAAAGTGAGGTCTTCTTCTAATACATCTGTTTCAAAAACCAATACATCAGGTCTACGTGCAGCAAAACGTTGATCATCTGTCATATATTTTCTAGGTGTAAAGACTGTTTTTATATCTTCAGAATAAGGTACCGGGCGTTTAATGTCGCTGACAAATTTGATTCCTTTTGAGTTGATTAATTTAGGAGTTAATTGCTGACTTTCTGATAGATACATTGATTCTTTCACTACACCTTTTGGAGGCCAATTATCATACATTTCCCATTCTTTTTTGCCAGAATCAAAAACATATGCCTCAGGTAATCCTGAATTAAGGGTGCCATCATTTTTTAAGAAATGATTAAAGAATTTAGTTTCAATTTTTTCTTGATAAAAATCTGAAATCGAATCACCGAAATGATAATTTCCAACAAAATTTTTTCCATCTGTACGTGCCCAAGATCCATGATCCCAAGGACCGAAAACCATTGTGTTATAATTTTTAGGGTTATATTCTTCAATTGTTTTATAAGTTTCCAATGGACCATATAAATCTTCGGCATCAAACCAACCACCAACAATCATTGTTGCTACCGAAGATTTGACACTTTTCAAATGTTGAATAATTCCCTTACTTTGCCAAACACTATCGTAATTTGGATGCTCTTTAAGTTCTTTCCAAAAGAAATCATCAACCTTGTCATTATTCTTTATTGAAGGGTTATCAACAGTTTCATATTGAAAATATTTGTTAAGATTACTCAAGGGGCCAGCATCTAAAAAGAATTGATATTGATCTTTCGTTTTTAGATCGGGTAATTTATACCAAGCAGTGTCTGAAGGTCTATCTTTTTGTGTACCAAATAAGGCTGTGGCTCTAAAATAACTTAATAAGTAGGCACCGTTATGATGAAAATCATCAAAAAAGAAGTCACCTATACATGCTTGAGGTGAAGCAGCTTTTAATGCCGGATGTGCATCAATGGTAGCGTAAGTAGCGTAAAAACCAGGATAAGAAATACCCCAAATACCTACATTGCCATTATTATTTTCAACATTTTTTACTAACCAATCAATAGTATCATAAGTGTCAGAACTTTCATCAATGTCTTTATCAGATTTTTTATTGGGGTTGTATGCTCTCATATTGTCATAAGCACCTTCACTCATCCAGCGTCCTCTTACATCTTGATATACAATAATATTGCCCTCTTTCATTAAATGAATATTAGGGCCGACTCTTTTACGAAATTCTTTTTCTCCATAAGGCCTACAACTATATGGAGTACGTGTCATCAAAATAGGATAGGTCTTACTTTTATCTTTTGGCGAATAAATAGTGGTGTGAAGATTAATACCATCACGCATGGTAATGGTTACTTCTTTCTTATTATAATTATCTTTAACATAGGTGTCAGGTTTTTTTTCAGCTATGTCTGAGTTGTTTGTTTTACACGCTATTATAGAAATACCTATGAAAACCGATATTGTGAATCTTAGAAAAAATTGCTTCATGTTGCGAAAAGTTATTTAAGGTAAATCTACAAAAGAAAAGATTAACTATTAAATAGTAAAAATTACTCATCAATTGTGCCAAATTTGACACTTTCGGAATAAGTAAAAGCCTTGTATAAATCATAAGATCTCAAACTCGCTTGGCTCTTTGGGATAGGCAGCCTGCACAAATTTTTAAGTATTTCATTTGAAAAATTTGGCGACCAGTTTACATATTCCGTCTGTACTGCCCGCCAACTTCAAATAGCGCATTTGTTATTTGGCCGAGCGAGCATACTTTGGTGGCTTCCATTAATTGCTCAAAGATATTTTCATTATTAACAGATTTTTCTTGTAATAAGCGCAATTGTTCTGCTACCTTTTGAGCGTTGCCTTTATTTAAATTTTCAACAACTGCAATTTGATATTTTTTCTCTTTTTCGGTAGCCCTAATTACTTCCTTAGGAATTATGGTAGGAGAACCTTTACTACTTAAAAATGTATTTACACCTATAATTGGGAATTCTCCCGTATGTTTTAATGTTTCATAGTATAAACTTTCTTCTTGAATTTTAGAACGCTGATACATGGTTTCCATCGCACCAAGAACTCCACCACGTTCTGTAATCCTATCAAATTCTGCCAAAACTGCTTCTTCAACCAAGTCGGTCAATTCTTCAATAATAAAAGCACCTTGAATTGGATTTTCATTTTTTGCTAGGCCTAATTCTTTGTTGATAATTAACTGAATTGCCATTGCCCTCCGTACACTTTCTTCGGTAGGTGTAGTAATGGCTTCGTCATAGGCATTGGTATGCAAAGAATTACAATTATCATAAATAGCATACAATGCTTGAAGGCTTGTTCTAATGTCATTAAAATCAATTTCTTGTGCGTGTAATGAACGGCCAGATGTTTGTATATGATACTTTAACATTTGCGCTCGGTCATTGGCTCCATACTTAAATTTCATTGCTTTCGCCCAGATTTTACGCGCCACTCGTCCAATTACTGAATATTCAGGATCGACACCATTAGAGAAAAAGAAAGATAAATTAGGTCCAAATTTATTGATGTCCATTCCTCTAGAAAGGTAATATTCCACATACGTAAAACCATTAGAAAGTGTAAATGCTAGTTGTGAAATGGGATTGGCTCCTGCTTCAGCAATATGATATCCTGAAATAGAAACTGAATAAAAATTGCGTACGTTATTAGTAATAAAATATTCCTGAACATCTCCCATTAATCGCAAAGCGAATTCTGTAGAAAAAATACACGTATTTTGGGCTTGATCTTCTTTTAAAATATCCGCTTGTACTGTACCACGTACTTTCGTAATTGTTTCTGTTTTAATTTTTTGGTAAATGTCATCAGGCAATACTTCATCACCCGACACACCAAGTAGCATAAGCCCTAAACCATTATTCCCTTCCGGTAATTTTCCTTGATAGGAAGGTCTTTTAGTGCCTTTTTTCTTATAAATTGATTGAATTTTATTCTCTACGTCTTTTTCCATGCCATTTTCATGGATGTATTTTTCACACTCCTGGTCAATAGCCACATTCATAAAGAACCCTAGCAACATAGGAGCGGGGCCATTAATAGTCATTGAAACCGAAGTCATTGGATTGGTCAATTCAAAACCTGAATATAATTTTTTGGCATCATCTAAACAACAAATTGATACGCCGGCATTTCCAATTTTACCATAAATATCCGGTCGTATGTGTGGGTCATTTCCATAAAGTGTTACAGAATCAAATGCTGTAGACAAACGTTTGGCTTCTAAACCTAAACTTACATAATGGAAACGTCTATTAGTACGTTCTGGCCCTCCTTCACCGGCAAACATTCTTGCAGGATCTTCTCCTGTTCGTTTAAATGGATAGATACCAGCCGCGAAAGGAAATTCACCAGGCACATTTTCTTGAGAGGTCCAATATAAAATATCACCCCAAGCTTCATATTTTGGTAGTGCAATTTTAGGAATTTGCAAATGAGATAATGATTCGGTATGTGTTTGAATGTTAATATCTTTACTACGAACTTTAAAAGAATAAATCTCGTTTTTATAAAGTTGTTTTTTATTGTGCCAATTTAAAATGGTTTCCCAATTATGTGGATTTAGATTCATTTTAATACGAGCAAATTCTTTGAAGAGTAGTGATAAAAATTGTTTAGTATTATCGTTTTTAGCCTGATTAATAATTTCATCTTCTTTAATTCCATTAACGGTTAAAAGAGGGTTTTCAATTACATTAAATTGAATATTTATATCAGCAGCCGTAATGATAGTCTTATATATACCATACAGTTTTTGAGCTATTTCTTTTTGTTCTCTGGTTGTCTTATCATAATTGCGATTATTCTCAGTTATTTCAGATAAGTAGCGCGTTCTATTTGGTGGAATGATAAATTGTTTTTCAGATAATTCATCAGATATTTCAAATGAACTATTAAAATCAGTCTTTGTTTTCTGATTAATTTTTTCAATTAATATACTGTATAGTGTATTAGTTCCNGGGTCGTTAAATTGTGAAGCGATAGTGCCGTAAACGGGCATGCTATCTACNGTGCTTTCCCACAGATTATGATTCCGTTGGTATTGTTTTTTAACATCTCTCAAAGCATCTAATGCACCTCGCTTATCAAATTTATTAAGTGCAATGACATCTGCAAAATCAATCATATCTATTTTTTCGAGTTGAGTAGCAGCACCATATTCTGGTGTCATTACATAAAGTGAAACGTCAGAATGATCTAAGATCTCTGTATCAGATTGACCAATACCAGAAGTCTCCAAAATGATCAGATCAAATGCTGCAAATTTTAGGATATCAATAGCGTCATTAACATATTTCGATAGTGCTAAGTTTGATTGACGGGTTGCTAAAGAACGCATATATACTCTGTCGTTCTTAATAGCATTCATTCTTATTCTATCACCTAATAATGCTCCTCCGGTCTTTTTTTTTGATGGATCAACTGAAACTATAGCAATTGTTTTTTCTTTGAAATCGGCTAAATATCTTCTAACTAATTCGTCAACCAAAGATGATTTACCCGAACCACCGGTGCCAGTTATTCCTAAAACTGGCGTACTTTTTATAGCTTTCTTTAAAGACGAAAAAATATCCTGAAAATGACTTTGATTATTTTCTGCGATTGATATTAAACGAGCAATAGTGTTTACATTTTTCTTTTTCAATAAGTCTTGAATTCCTTTCTTTTTGGGAAGATCTAACGACGGACTGATATCACATCTCTCAATCATATCATTGATCATACCTTGTAAACCCATTTTACGACCATCATCAGGAGAATAAATTTTGGTAATTCCGTAAGCCATTAAATCCTGAATTTCTTCAGGAAGGATGACTCCGCCACCGCCGCCGAAGATTTTGATTTGAGAGGCATTTTTATCTTTTAGTAGATCAAACATAAATTTAAAATACTCATTATGACCGCCCTGATATGAAGTCATGGCAATTGCATGGGCATCTTCTTGTATAGCAGTGTTTACAACTTCTTCAACACTTCGATCATGTCCTAAATGAATAACTTCAACCCCAGTTGCTTGTATAATTCTACGCATTATATTTATAGCGGCATCATGACCATCAAAAAGTGAGGCTGCAGTTACAATTCTGATTTTATTTTTGGGAATATATGCTTGAATTTGCTCCATTTTTGCTTCTGATATTTAACGGTGCAATTTACAATTATTAATGGTTAAATTTTAACTGAAGTATTTTAAAAATGACCAAAATTTACGATCTTCTAAATAATAAAGATTTTCTTCATTTTGATATGCCTCTTTTTCAAAGCTTATGTTACGATAGGCTTTGTTCCAATTTCTAAATCTAATAAGATGAAATAAAAACTCAATAATATACCATGTAAAAAAGAAGATCCATACCAATTCTAGTTGTTGCTTTAAATGAATGCGTTCGTGATTTATCAAAATTGAATTGCTTGCCAACTTTTTATTTTTTATAAAAATAAAAGGATAGATGGCCATACCATTATATTTTTTAGGAATTAAAAGTTTTGATATTAATATCATAGCAATATTGATTGAAGAATCTAAAAACTTTAGGTAGTAAAATGCTAATTTAACTATAATTTGCTATTATCTTAATTGTTTTAGAAAATTTCCAATTGATATTGAATTAAATTTTGAAATATTTTGTTTTTTAATGTGTTGATTTCCATAAGATTGTTTTAATTAATTCAAAGTGAGATATAATTAATTTGTAATTTCCAATAAGTTAATTTTTAGACATAATTATGGTAAGATATTATCGGGAGTTACTATTTATCAGTAGTTTAACAAATAATTAACGATTAATTACCATATCTTTATGAAGGATAAATTCAAATAATCTACCTTAAAATGAAGTCGTTAAGAATAATATACATATTATTCTTGTTATTATATGTCAGTGTTAGTGCAAAGGCAAATAATGATCTAGAGCCTGAAACTTTTTATAAAAGAATTCAGATTGATAGTGTCCATTTAAATGATCAACGTGAATTTAATAGGGGGCATGCTAAATCTGTAATTGAATGGCATCAAAAAGCTTTGGTTCATAATGTTAAGTTTTCTACTGAAGATTTAAAGAATATTGCTGTGAGCTACGCATATTTAAATGATACCCAAAATGCGGTTAACTATTTAGAGAAATATATCAAGAATGCCCATAATATTGATATTTTAAATAATAGCGCTTTTGAAAACATTAATAGCTCAAAAGAATATCAATATGTTATTAAAAAATATAAGCCACAATTAAATGGCTGGATTTTATTTTTTTTTGCTACCGGCCTAATAGGAATTTTTGTTGCAATAGTCTTAAACTTAAGAAAGAAAGGCGATTTAGTAGCCAATATTTTGATTAGCTTATTTGTACTATTCCATTCTTTTTTTATGATACATTTAAGTTTATACTTGTCTAATTTTACATATAACTTTCCTCATTCATTGTATATAACAGCTTCATTTTCATTTTTATATGGACCATTGTTGTATTTTTATTTTAAAAGAATTTCAGAAAAATATAAGTTTAAAGTAATTGATCTATTACATCTGTTGCCATCTTTAATTTTATTTCTTTACTTTTTGCCGATATACTTATTATCACCTGATGAAAAACAACATTTGTTATTTAATAGGGATGAAATTTTACATTCTACATTACGCACTGTTGTAATTTTGAAATATTTATCTCTGGTGATTTATGGATATCTAGTCTATAGAATCTATAACAAATGTTCAATAAAAAAATCTAAATACAATTTTGAGATACTTAGATGGAAAAAAATGATGACCATATTAAATGGTATTTATGTGGTGTCATATATAATTTATGGTATGGCATTAATGAATGTAGTAACAACTAATATTCTTATTTATCCACAAATATTTTCAATGGCTATTATTGTTTTATACGTTGGTTATACGGCTTATGTTCAACCTAGAGTATTTAGTAAAAAATATTTGTTTAATGAATTGATCTTAAAATATAAAAAATCAGGTCTAACAGAAGGTTTTTCTAATGATCTTAAAGAACAATTATTGCAGTTGCTAATTAGGGATAAAATATATAAAAAGAATAATATTAATCTTGATATTCTTTCTCAGAGACTAGATACTACAAGGCATAATCTCTCTCAAGTAATTAATGAGCACTTTGATTTAAACTTTTTTAATCTTATAAATAAATATAGGATTCAAGAAGCTAAAGAAATATTTAAGGACGATTTAAACAACAATTTTAATATTATTGACGTGGCCTATGATGTTGGGTTTAATAACAAAGTTACATTTAACAAAGCTTTCAAAGAAGAAACGAATCTAACTCCTTCTGAATACCTGAAAAATCTTAAATCCCTTCGTTTAGAGAACCTTAAAGTAAATGTAAGGTAATATTCTGTCGGCAAGGAAAATTATTATAGGCGTTACCTATAAACTCTTCATATTATATTCTTTTTGATTTGTATTTGAATTAATTGGCAGGCGTTAAGAAAATCTATTTTTAAATTTCCACTAAACTTTGACTTCATTTAAAGGTATTTACTTTTTAAGCCTGCTTTTTATCATTTACGCTAATTCAAATGTTTAATTAAAAATTTTATTTATGGAAGTAAAAAAAATTCTAATACTGTTGTTATTTTGTATAAGTATTACATCGGTATTAGCGCAAGAGAAAACTATTTCCGGCACAGTAACTGATGATTCAGGATCATTGCCCGGAGTTAGCATTATTATAAAAGGAACTACTACAGGAACAGAAACTGATTTTGATGGTAATTATTCTATCAAAGTAAATATAGGAGATGTACTTGTATTTAGTTTTGTCGGAATGACGACTAAGGAAAAAACGGTTGGAATACCTAATGTGATAGATGTGGTATTGATTGCAGATAATGTATTGGATGAAGTTGTAGTCGTTGGTTATGGTACACAATCAAAACGGTTATTGACAGATAATGTGGCAAAAATTGATGCGTCACAAATAGGTGGTATTTCTACTCCTAGTTTGCAAGGAGCATTGATAGCAAAAGCACCAGGTGTACAAATTACCCAGATCAATGGTAAATTAGAAGGTGGTGTAAAAGTAATTATTAGAGGGTTGTCTTCTGTATCTGCTTCACAGGAACCGTTATATGTTATTGATGGTATTGAAATGAATAATAGAAACATTTCATCAATTGGTGCAAATTTAAACCCAATGTTGTCATTAAACCCAAATGATATAGCCTCTATTGATATTTTAAAGGATGCTTCAGCCACAGCAATTTACGGCGCTAAGGGTACAAATGGTGTTATATTAATCACTACCAAAAGAGGTAAGCAAGGGAAATCACAAATTTCAATAGATTTCTCTACATCATATGGAGAGCCAACAAACAAAAGAGACTGGCTAAATGCCAGTCAATATGAAGAACTACTTAGAGAATCTGCTTTCAATAGTGGTTTTTTTGCTGATCAGGCAGAATCAGATGCATGGGTAGATGGAAGATTACCAAGATATCAGGGAGATGATGATTGGAGAGATTTGGATACTGATTGGCAGGAAGAGGCTTTTCAAGATAGTTATGTTCAAGATGTTAATGTTTCAATATCCGGCGGTAATGAAAAAACAACCAGTTTTATATCAGGATCATATAATGATTCAGAGGGTATTGTAAGAGGCAATAGTTTAAAACGATATAGTATGAGGGCTAATATTGATCATAAGGTTAACAAGCGTTTTATGCTTGGTCTTAATTCTAGTTATTCGAGCACAATAATTGATAGAATTGCAGGGGATAATGCATTTGTAACTCCTCTGCAAGCTATTGCTCAAATTCCTACATCAGCACCATATTTATCTAATGGAGAACCAAATCCAGGTACTTTATATGCAAACTTCTTATTACAGGATAGGCATTCCTTTAGGAAAACAGCAATTAGAAGAATCTTGGCTAAAGTTTTTGGAGATCTTGAAATATTACCTTCATTGAGTTTTAGGTCGGAGTTAGGATATGACTACCTTAGTCAGACTGTTGATAGAAATACCGGAAGGTTAGCACCATTCCAATCTACAAACGGTCAAACCTTTGCATCTGATGATGGTACTGAAATCATTTCAACAAATAATTATTTCACATATAATAATTCGTTTTCTGAATCATCAAACCTTAATATTATCTTAGGAATGAGTTATACTCGTCTAAAAAACAGAACAACTTCAGTTACTGGAGATGGGTTTCCAACGGACGATTTTAGATCCATATCAAGTGCAGCTACAATATCTGCAGGTACAGGTACTTTTACTAATTGGGCACAAGTAGGTTATTTTGCAAGAGCTACCTATGATTATAAAAATAAATATATTTTAAAAGCCAGTATTCGTAGCGATGCATCTTCACGGTTCGGTAAAGATTTTAGAAATGGTTATTTTCCCGCAGCATCAGTTGGTTGGATACTTTCAGAAGAAATTTTTTTACAAGATGCTGATATTTTGTCAAATTTGAAATTAAGAGCAAGTTGGGGTACAAATGGTAATACACCTACTGATAATTTTGGTAGTTTAGGCTTGTATGGTGGAGGCGGATATAATGGTGTATCAGGTATTTCATTCACACAAGGAGAGAATAAAGACTTAAAATGGGAGGAAACAACCCAAACCAATGTTGGTATTGATTTTGGATTTTTGAATAATAGAATAAGTGGTGAAATTGATTATTATATCAAAAAGACTGATGATTTAATTTTTAGAGATAGAGTTGCTTTTGAGGCAGGAATCCCAGGAACCATAGACCATACGGTTCTAAAGAATATTGGAAACTTAGAAAATAAAGGTTTTGAATTTGTAGTAAATACGGTAAATATTCAAACAGATAATTTAACTTGGAAAACAAGTTTTAATATTGCTACTAATGATAATAAGATTACAAACTTGCCAAATGGTGCTGATTTAATTACAGGTAGAAATATTCTTAGAGAAGGTGAGCCTATTAATGCTTTTTATATGGTAGAATATGCTGGAGTAAATTCTCAAACAGGTGATGCGGAATATTTTTTAAATACAGAAAATCCTGATGGAACTCTTAACAGAGGAAGAACAAACGATTTTTCACAAGCGCAAAGAGTAATTTTAGGAAACCCTAATCCAGATGTTATTGGAGGTCTATCAAGCACATTAAATTATAAAACTATTGACTTTTCATTTACATTTCAAGGTCAATGGGGTGCCAGTTTATTTAATAATGCTGGTACTTTTCAGGAAACAGGATTTGGGAATGGCTTAGATAATCAAGATGTCTATATCTACAACAATAGATGGCAAAATCCAGGAGATATCACTGATGTGCCCCAAGCTAGATTATTTAATAATAATGGACATTCTAACAGTTCAAGATATTTACAAGAAGCTGATTTTATAAGATTAAGAAACGTTACTATTGGCTATTCTTTACCAGAAAATGTTCTTGAAAAGATGAGAATGAGTAAAGTTAGGGTTTATGTTTCTGGATTAAATTTATTGACATTTACAGATTATAGAGGATACGACCCTGAATCTTCGAGTGATGATGCAAATACAAATACAAATGTGGGTAATACATTTTATTCTGCTCCACCAGCAAAAGTATATACGCTTGGTGTAAACTTAACATTTTAAAAAAGATTGATTATGAAATATTTAAGATTTTTAATGATAATAGTTTCACTTTGCATGATTTCATGCGAGGGTGAATTGGATATACTACCTCAACAAAGTATTGCTGAAGGCCCAGCAACGGCAACGGCTGATAATATTGAAGCAATATTGATTGGTGCTTACGATACAGCAGGGGGGGATGCTAATGGTTTATTAGATGATGGAAATTATGATGGTGATTTGGCAAATATAGCAGTATTGTTTGGTAATACAGATCAAGTAGATTGGAACGGAACATTTGCTAATCTAAGAGATGTTTATTTTAAACAAATGGTTAACAATAATACCGGAGCTACTACAGCATATGGTAATTTCTATTTAATGTTTGGTGCGACTAATACTGTGATAGCAAACTTAGATAAGTTTACCGATCAGACCAGAAGAGATAGAGTAGAAGGGGAAGCAAAATTTTTAAGAGGTTTAGGCTATTTTGATATGGTACGATTGTTTGGTCAACAATATAATGCTGGAGGAGGAAATACTCAGCTAGGTGTGCCTATTGTTTTAGATCTACCTGACGCGACACGATTGATACCTAGAAATACTGTTGAAGAAGTGTATACACAAGTAATAGCTGATTTAACCGATGCATATAATAAATTGCCTGACAGCAATGGAATTAGGGCTGATAAATATGTAGCAAGGGCTGTTTTAGCAAGAGTTTATTTGCAGCAAGGTAATTTTGCTGCAGCTAGAGATGCAGCTGATGATGTAATACAAAATAGCGGGCATAGTTTAATGCCTAATTTTAACGCCGTGTTTGATTCTGATGATAATACATCTGAAACTCTTTTTTCTTGGGTAATTACAACACAGGAAGGTCAAAATTGGCATGTTGTACATTTTGCTACAGAAGCATTAGGTGGTAGAGATGGTGATATATCGATTGCTGATGCTTATTTAGATAAGTTTGATTCTGATTTAGATGAGAGAAAAAACTACAATTATTTTTCAGATACAGGACTAAGGTTAACTTCTAAATATACAAGACAATTTTCAAATACTGAGCAGATCAGATTAGCCGAAATGCATTTGATAAGGGCTGAGAGTAATTTTAGAGAAGGTACATCTGTTGGTTTGGACCCCTTAGTTGAAATCAATACACTTAGAGCAAGATCTTCTGCCCCAGCGTTAGGTTCTTTAACTCTAGATTTGATTTTAAACGAAAGGGAACTGGAATTAGGCTTTGAAGGTTTTGTGTTATATGATTATAAAAGGACACAGCGTAATATTGGAGGATTGCCTTATAATGATAATAAGCTAGTTTTTCCAATACCTCAATCTGCCAGAGATAGAAACTCTTTATTAGATCAGAATCCAGGTTACTAAAATAGTGATCGAATTAGTAAAAACCATTTCTTCCGAAGTATCGGAAGGGGTGGTTTTTTAGTTTAAATTCTTATGTAATTTCTTAAAGTAATCCAATGCTTTTAATAACCTTGAACCATACCAACTAAACATTTCTCCATCTACAAATATGAATTGACAGTCAATATATTTTTTTAACTGTTCAACATGTTCCTTTTCAAACGGAAATGGTTCTGAAGGCAGTAATATCAATTCTGGTTTTAATTCAGGATTTAAATCGGCGAGATATTCAATATAAACCTCCAAATATCTATCAGGAGAATTTTTAAAAATATTCTCAAATTTATTTAATTTGAGCATTTCGTTAATATAATTATTCCCTCCGGCAACCATCCATGGTTTTGACCAAATAAAATATGCCACCTTTCGCGTAGGTTGAGTCGCAATAAATTTAAGAAAATCAGTCGTGGCCTTTTTACATTTGCTAATTAAACTTTTTGCCTGACGTTCAACATTACATAGTTTTCCAAAATCAATAATCATATCATATAGATCATCAACCGAAATAATATTTGAAACATAAACCGAATAATGTTTTTCTAGCTCATTAACAATTTCTTCTGTATTTTCCTCTTTATTGCAAATGATAATGTCAGGTTCTAAAGAGGCTATCTTTTTATGATTTACTTTTTTTGTCCCTCCAATAATGGTTTTTGATTTTTTCAGTTGAGGGGGATGTACACAGAATTTAGTAATACCGATAATATTTTTTTCTAATCCTAGATCGATAAGCAGTTCTGTTTGACTAGGTACTAAAGATATAATCCGGTTAGGATAATTATCCAAGTATAAGTCTCTATTTAGTTGATCTTTAAATTTCAAAATTTATTCGATTTCCAGAAATAAGGTGTAAATAAAATCATTACTGTAAATAGTTCTAATCTACCCAAAAGCATTAAAAATGCTGACCACCATTTTCCCATTATAGGTAGATCATTATAATTATTTACTGGACTCAGCTTACCAAATGCAGGTCCAACATTTCCTAAAGATGAAGCTGCCCCGCCAAGTGCTGTGACATAATCTAGACCCATTACTCCAAAAATAAGAGCCCCTAGAGAAAACATTATCAAATATAATATAAAAAATGCCATTATGTTAAAAACAATGTCTTGCGATACTGTTTTACCATTGTATCTAACTGGTACTATTGCATTTGGATGGATTGATCTTTTAAATTCTAAAAAACCATTCTTAATCATAATGATATGCCTTACAAACTTAACACCACCTGCAGTAGAACCAGCTGAAGCCCCAAAAAACATAAGGAAAAAGAATATTATAGTTAAAAATGGAGTCCAGATAGTGAAATCAGCAGTAACGAATCCGGTAGTGGTAATAATAGCAACCACCTGAAATAATGCATGTCTAATGGCACTTTCAAATTCGCCAAATACCATCGGGTGCGCAATTACTTGTGTTTCTGTTGGAAGTTGAGAGATATTTGCTTTCAAATAAATTACGAAAGCGACAATAATTGTAATACCTACGATATTTAAAAAATACGTTTTAAACTCTTCATCGTGAAGCACTTTTCTAATTTTTCCTTTAAAAGCGAAATAACTAAGTACAAAATTTGTCCCCGCTAAGATCATAAAAAAAGTAATGATGTATTGAATTAAAGGTTGGTCGTTCCAATATGCTACACTAGCATTTTTAGTAGAAAACCCTCCGGTAGACAAGGTGCTCATTGCGTGGTTTACAGCATCGAATAAACTCATCCCGGCAAGTTTTAGAAAAATAGCTTCAGCAATGGTAAAACCAAAGTAGATATACCATAATCGTTTGGCAGTATCAGTAATTCTTGGATGTAATTTGTCGGCAGAAGGGCCAGGGGCTTCCGCCGCAAAAAGCTGCATTCCACCAATACCTAACAGAGGTAAAACGGCAATGGTAAGTACAATAATTCCCATTCCACCTATCCAATGAGTAGTACTTCGCCAAAACAAAATACCTTCTGGCATAATTTCAATATCATCTAAAATTGAAGCACCTGTCGTTGTATATCCTGACATGGTCTCAAAAAATGCATTAGTAAAAAATGGAATTGATTCTGTAAATAGATAGGGTAGACTCCCGGATAATGACATAAAGATCCAACCTAAAGTAACTACAATATAACCTTCACGTTTTTTAATTTCTTTTTTAAATCCTTTGGTTATAAACCGGAATAGTAAGCCTATAGCTATAGTAATGATACCAGCAAAGAAAATACCATTTGTGGCACCATCTTTATAAAAAAAACTAACAATTGCAGAAATAAACATGAAAAAACCATTAAAAATGAGTAAAAAACCCATCATTTGAAAAATGATCTTAATGTTTAATTTTTTCATGATCTATCTAATCTTTCAATAGCTCAACTAGTCAAAAAACTTTTCAACTTTAGCTACAGCGTCAGCTAAACAACTAACAACAACTTTATCGTCAGGTTCAATTTTAAAATCGCCCAGTGCAATATATCCTTTACCATCTCTAATCACGCCGCCAATAGTTGCCTCTCTTGGAAAATTTAACTCTTTAATTATTTTGCGAGATATTTTGGAATTTTCACGAACTCGAAATTCTAAAATTTCAGCATTAAGGTTGTTAAGTGTTGCAATTTCTAACACATCACCTTTTCTAATGTATTTAAAGATACTATTGGCCGCTAATAATTTTTTATTAATAATCGTATCAATTCCTATAGAATGCGATAATTTAGAATAATCAACATTCTCGGCCAAAGCAATTGTTTTATTTACTTTTTTGGATTTCGCTATTAAGCAAGTCATTATATTGGTCTCAGGACTTTCAGTAGCGGCTATAAAAACATCCATTTCCTCAATGTCTTCTTCAGATAATAATTCTACATCTCTTCCATCCCCATGAACAACAAGTACATTGGGTAACTCATCAGCTAATTCGAGTGCTTTTGATTTATCTTGCTCTATAATTTTTATATTCAGTTTTTTGTCACATAGTTCTTTTGCTGTTCTTTTACCAATAGAACTACCTCCTAAAATCATCACATTATGGACTTCTCTTTTAGTTTTACCCGTTAGCTTATATAATTCATTTACGCCTTCTTTAAGTGTTATAAAATAAGCCAGGTCGCCTTTTTTAAAAACAGTATCACCGCGAGGTATTTCTACTTCATCAGAATGTTCATTCTGAATAGCAATTGGCATAAAATGAATTTCTGGGAAAGTTGCTGCAGCTTGTCTAACAGATACACCTACAAAAGGGGCAGTTTTAGATAAAATAATACCCAGCATACTTAATTCACCATTGTCAAAATCATGCATGCTGTTAAACGCTGCTTGATTTAATAACATTTTTATTTCATTAGAAGCCAGTTCTTCAGTAGAAATTAATTCATCAATACCAAATTCTGCAAAGTTAATTTCGTTTTTACTATCTATAAATTCAGAATTATTAATTCTGGCAATGGTTTTTTTTGCACCCAATCTTTTTGCTAAAACACAAATAGTTATGTTGACAGTTTCATTTGAAGTAACAGCTATTAATAAATCAGCTGTCTTAACTTTAGCCTCTTTTAATATTGAAATTGAGGTGGCATTGCCTTTTAATACACGTATATCTAAACGTGTATCAGCTGAGGTTAAACATTCTTTTTTTTGATCAATAAGAGTGATGTCGTGAGACTCGTAAGAAAGTAATTTTGCTAAATGAAAACCTACTTCACCAGCTCCCGCAATAACTATCCTCATTAAATTTAAATTAAAATGAAAGTACTAACAAAGGTATTATTTTTTCTTTTATATCTTTAAACAAATTTTATTTAATGAGTAATGATAAGAAATCTATTTCAATAAAGAATTGGAAAGAAGATGATAGGCCTAGAGAAAAATTATTGTTAAAAGGAAGAAGTGTTTTATCTGATGCTGAGTTGGTTGCAATATTAATAGGGTCAGGCAATAAACAAGAAAGTGCAGTTGATTTGGCCAAACGAATATTGACTACTTCAAATAATAATTTAAACGAACTAGCTAAACTATCAGTTAATGATCTCACTCAATTTAAAGGAATTGGTGAAGCAAAGGCTATTTCAATAATAACAGCTTTAGAATTAGGAAGAAGAAGGCGATTAGAAGAAGCATTACAAAGGTCAAAAATTACGAGTAGTAAGGCAGTATTTGAAATAATGCAACCTATAATTGGTGATATTCCACATGAAGAATTTTGGGTGCTATATCTCAATAATTCAAACAAAATAATTCATAAAAATCAATTGAGCAGTGGTGGAATTACCGGGACATTGGTCGATATAAGGATATTATTTAAAAAAGCACTCGAATTATCTTCAGTTGCTGTGGTCTTATGTCATAATCATCCTTCAGGTAATTTGAAACCAAGTAAATCGGACCTAGATCTAACTAAAAAAATTCATGAAGCAGGTAAAAGTTTAGATATAAAAATCTTAGACCATTTGTTAATTACCGAAAAAGCGTACTTTAGCTTTGCCGATAGTAATTTGATATAACTTACCTTAATGCTACTAGTTTATACACATAAGATCACGCCTAGGTTATCCTATACTTTTAAACATTTTTTTACCAGAATTTTGCAAATTCCGATAAGTTTTACTACAAAAGTAGAAGAATTCATTGCGCATAAAGACCTTAAGCTATCATATACCAAGCATCCTTTAGGAAAAGAGATCTTTATTAGAAGTAATGAGTTGCTTTTTGAACAAGGCATTAATGATATTGAAATAATTATGGGTAAATGGGAAGATACTGCATGTTTCTTTCAATCACGACAAGCGGCAACTATTCCTTTTGATATTTTTGCCGCAACCTTTTATTTATTGAGTAGGTATGAAGAATATTTGCCCCATGTAAAAGATCAATTTGATCGGTTTCCTGCGGAAGAAAGTCTGGCATTTAAACATAATTTTTTGGAACAACCATTAATTGATATTTGGGCATTAAAGGTAAAAGATCTATTAAAAGAAAGATTTCCTGAATATCAGTTTTTAAGTAGAGAATTTGAGTGTAAATCAACTATAGATGTTGATATTGCCTATTGTTATAAACACAAAGGAATTATAAGAACCATTGGTGGTTATTTTAATGATTTATCTAAATTTAAGTTATTAGATATATGGCAAAGAACATTAACACTGTTAGGTTTTAGAAAAGACCCTTTCGATACTTTTGATGAGTTACTAGACTTCCAAAAACAATATAATATCGATACACTGTTTTTCTTTCTGATAGGTGATTACACTACCTATGATAAAAACATTTCATCAAAAAACACAAAGTATAAATCTTTGATCAAATCTATAGCCGATTATGCTGACGTGGGTTTACATCCTTCATATTTTACCGTGAAAAATGAAAAACTTTTGAAAAAGGAGAAATTGAGATTAGAGAATATTCTAAATAGGCCTATACTAAAATCAAGACAGCACTATTTAAAAATAGATTTACCCGAAACATATCAAAATTTAATAAACTTAGAAGTACAAGAAGACTACACTATGGGTTATGCAGCACATTTCGGATTTAGAGCTAGTACTTGCACACCATTTTATTTTTATGATTTAGATTATGAAATTCAAACACCATTGAAGATAAATCCTTTTGCAGTAATGGATGGTACTTTACGAGATTATTTACAATTATCAAATAAAAGGTCATATGAAGTGATTTTGAAATTAGCAAAAGAAGTAAAAAAGGTAAATGGAACTTTTATAATGCTTTTTCATAATGATACACTTTCAAATCGAGGAAGATGGAGGCGATGGAAAAAATTGTACATTGATATTTTCAAGCAATTAACTGCGTTACGTGAAGCTTAAAACACTTCACAACTTTTTATAATGATAAAACATTTAAACAGAAATCAATTAGAAGAGAAAAAATACAATGATTGTATTTCTAAAGCGATCAATAGTCGAATTTATGCTTACAGTTGGTATTTAGATACTATTTGTGATGACTGGGATATTTTGGTTAAAGATGATTATCACACCGTGATGCCTTTACCTAAAAGGAAAAAATATGGAATTCACTATATCTATCGAGCCCCTTGGATACAACAATTAGGTGTTTTTTCTGATCAATCAATTGATGAGTCGCTTATTCATCAGTTTATAAAGAGTATTCCAAAAAAATATAAATTGATCGATGTTTTTTTTAATTCTGATAATCAATTTTCGAGTAAATATACGAGTATCAGGAATAATTATACTTTATCGCTCGATTTAATTTTTGATGATATTAAAAACAATTATAATAAAAATAGAAAAAGGATAAGTAAAACAGGTTATAGCAAATTTAGAATTGACAAAAATGGAAGTTCAGCAGAGTTTTTAAATTTATATAAAGAGCAGCACCTTAATTATAAATCGCATAAAGATGCTATTGAAAAATTGCAAAACTTACTAAATATTAATAATGATCAGGTTAATACTTGGAATGTTTATGACACTGATAAATTGGTTGCCGGTTTATGTTGGTTAAAAGATAATAATCGGATTACCTATTTGGTACCTCTTGCAACTGATGAAGCTAAAAAAGAAAACATACCTACACATATTGTTAATGAACTGATTAAAGAACATGAAAACAAAAATTATATATTGGACTTTGAAGGTTCTATGGCAGAAGGTGTTGCTAATTTTTATAAAAGTTTTGGCGCCGTTAAAGAAGTTTATTTTCACTTCAGAAAATATCAAATATTTTAATATTTTTTAAAAAATTGCTGAATCCAAAGTTCCGTCATTACTAAATGCCAAATTTTTCTAACGTTATTAGTTTTTACTATTGCATCTATTTCATCATTATCAAAAAGATGTCTATTTTTTAAAGCAAAAATATGTTGGCTTATAAAATCTTTTAACTCATTATTATGCCAATATTCCAAAGGTAAACCAAATCCTTTCTTTTCCATAGCAAAACAATTCGGTGAGATATATTTCTTAGCAACCTCTTTTAAAATATACTTTTGGGAACCATTCATAATTTTATACTTTGAAGGAATTTTAAAAGCTAATTCAATAAACTGGTGATCTAGGAAAGGAAATCGTCCTTCAATGGAAAAATTCATTGTAAATTGATCAATTGTTCTTGTTTGGTGGTTACTGATGTACGATTTTAAATTATAATAACTCAAAGCTTCAATATCATCTGTAAAAATAGTATCATTTGGATATATATTATCAAGGGTAGATAAAGAGTTTATCACTTTATTTTTGAAAAGTTTTTGTTTTTCGAATTCACTAAATGTACTATGAAAGTGTGTATAATACTGAGCAACATTATTGTATGAAGCCATTTTTTTTGCTACATCTAATCTTTGGTTAAAATGTTGAGGTAATAGTTTTAACAGTGGATTAATTTTTTTTAAAATATTCCATGCATTGATTTTGTTATAAAAATGATAACCTGCAAAGAGTTCATCACCCCCTAATCCATTCAATACAACTTTAACCTGATGTTCAGAAACTACTTTTGACATTACATAATTTGCTGGTAAATGATGATAAGGTTCTTCATATCCTATTATGATAGTCTCAATATTATCTATTATAGTCTTTGGGTTTTCATAATGTACAATGTGATCTATACTATTTATTCTAGCTGTATCTTGAGCCTGACTTACTTCATCATATTCAGAATACTTGTTATTAAAACCTAGCGTAAAAGCTTTTATATTAGGATTTAATTTTGAAGCCATAGCTGATATAGTGGTTGAATCTATACCACCGCTCATAAATGTACCAACTTCTACGTCGGCATTTAATCTGTATTTAATAGATTTATATAGGGATTCTTCTAACATCTCAGCTGCTTTTTTTTCTGTTAAAGAAAAATCTTGAGTTCCTGTTGGGATATCCCAGTACTTATTTTTGACAATTTCACCAGATGATATATTAATTTTAAAAAAATGAGCAGGTTCTATTGCAAATATTTTTGAAAAACAGGTATTAGGTCGTTGGGCAATTGAAAAAGTATAATTCTGCGATAAACCTTCCCAATTAATATCAGGGTTATATAATTTAGAATCTATTATTG
>JGI24023J19991_10000345_pt1 | contig 36659 bp, 34 predicted proteins | sample Cruoilmetagenom1_FD_19991 | JGI IMG/M metagenome (IMG submission 19991)
GTCAATGGCATTAAGGCCTGTAACTGCTACTGTTATGTCTTTTTTATTTTTCAAAACTAATCTTCAATTAAATTAAACTGTTCTAAAATTCTTATAAAATCCTCCAGATCTTTTTCGCAGGTTATTGAATCTACATCATAGTTTTTAACTATGGAGCTTGTAATTTTTTCGGTAGAAGTTTTTGTTTTTAATTGTTTTAAAATAGCAACACCTAAAGAATTTGTGGTAAAAGAGGTGCCAATTTCCGGATTAAAAACAAATCCACTTTCGCTAATGGCAATATTTTTCTTTAGTTTCATAAACATGATATTTATTATATTTTAAGTAAAGGTATATCACTAATTTTGTTTCAGAAAGTTTATTTGACCAGTTGACTTGAAATTCGTTTGAATGCACTTTTTTAATCGGTAAGTGAAAAAATGGACAATTATTTTTTTATAAAATCTGACTATAAAATTCAAAAAATTATAATTGATGAAATTATATATATTGAGAGTATGGGTGATTATGTTCGGTTTTATTTAGAAAATAAAAGAGTCGTTGCTTTGTTATCCTTGTCTAAACTCGTTGAACTTTTACCGAATGAAAAATTTATACAAATACATAGGTCGTATATTATAAATTTTGAAAAAATTAATTTTATCCAAAATAATATAATAAGTATTGGTCAATATCAATTGCCTATTAGTAAAAGCAGGAAAAAAGAATTAATGGAGATTATTGATTTAAAAATGCTTTGAACCGTTTCCTACTTTATTCAAACAAATCAGAAGACAAATAACGATCTCCGCGATCGCAAATCACAGCTACCAAAATCCCTTTATCTAAAGTTTTGGCTAATTTTAATGCTACAGCCACGGCACCGCCACTACTCATGCCAGCAAAAACACCTTCCTCTTTAGCCAATTTTTTCGTCATAGCTCTAGCCTCTTGCTCGCTAACTTCAATAATTTGATCTACTTTTTTAGCATCAAAAATTTTTGGAAGGTATTCTTTTGGCCATTTTCTAATGCCAGGTATTTTAGAGTTATCAGATGGTTGAGCTCCTACAATTTGAATGTTATTATTTTGTTCTTTTAAAAAAGTTGAAGTACCCATAATCGTACCTGTAGTTCCCATAGCCGAAATAAAATGTGTAATTGAACCTTTGGTGTCTCTCCAAATTTCAGGGCCAGTGGTTTTATAATGAGCCTTCCAATTGTCATGATTAGAAAATTGATTCAGCATAAAATACCCGCCTTTAGCAACTTTTTGATCAGCATAATCTCTTGAACCTAAAATTCCTGTATCTGAAGAGGTTAAGGTAACCTTGGCTCCATAGGCTCGCATGGTTTGTACACGTTCTTTGGTAGCATTTTCGGGCATTACCAATTCAATATCAAGGTTAAACACATTTGCAATCATTGCCAAAGCAATACCTGTGTTTCCACTAGTAGCTTCAATGAGTTTATCACCTTTTTTGAGTTCGCCTCTATCCAAAGCAGATTTGATCATATTGTAGGCAGCACGATCTTTTACACTACCACCAGGATTGTTACCTTCCATTTTTAATAAAAGTGTAATGTTTTTATTTGGCACTAAATTGTAGGCCTTAATTAATGGTGTATTTCCTATAAAATGCAATAAAGAATTCATCATTTTTTAGATTTTAATTTCATTTCAGAATTGTGATATACTAAAGTGTTTTCTGGAATGGAAGTTGTTATCCAAACATTACCACCAATAGTGCAATTTTCACCAATACTAGTTTCGCCACCTAAAATAGTTGCATTGGCATAAATAGTCACATGATTTTCAACCGTTGGGTGTCTCTTTTTGTTTTGCATGTTTTTTGACACTTGTAAAGCACCCAATGTAACCCCTTGATAGATCTTTACATGATTTTTAATAAGGGCAGTTTCACCAATAACAATGCCTGTACCATGGTCAATAAAAAAATGTGTGCCTATTTTAGCTCCAGAGTTAATGTCAATTCCGGTAAGCCTATGGGCGTATTCACTCATCATTCTGGGTATCAAAGGCATATCAATCAAATAGAATTCATGACTAAATCGATAAACAGCAATGGCATAAAAACCTGGATAAGCCAAATAGACTTCTTCTATTGTTTTTGCAGCGGGGTCATTATCTAAAATTTCTTGAGCGTCTAGATTTAGTTTTTCAATAATTTCAGGAAGTTTATTTAAAAAGGTTTTCCAAACTATTTCGCAAGAGACTTCAGGGTCAAAACAGGCTATTGAAGTAATTTCATCAAAATATTTTCCCAATTGTTTAATGTTTTCTGATACAGAAATATTAGCATCAAAAAGTGTGTAAAATAACTTATCAGTAAAAACTTCAGTTTTTGTTTTAAGGCTAAAATCTAAATTAGAATTTTTTTTATGTACTTGTATTTTTTTAATTATAGTGTCTAAAGGCATTTTTTTTGGATTAGAAATACAGAAATAGATTTACTTAGTTTGAAAAAATTATATTTCCTTACAAACTTCAGAAAAAGGGATTCTAAAACGTTCCCCATACACACCTTCAGATTTTCTGATACCACAACCAATCACCATATTAATTTCTGCACCAAAAGGTAAGTTCAAAAGGCGTTTAATTCTTGAGGTATCTGTACCTTCCATTGGGCAAGTGTCATAATTGATAGCAGCCATGCTTAGCATAAAAGTTTGTGCAGCCAAGCCCGCAGTTTTATGAGCAACTACACGTATGTCTTTAGCACGTACCTCTCTGTACATGGGTCTGAATAAACCTACAATGTTGAAGGCTAAATACTTGAACCAACCCAAAAGTCCTAAAAAGTCGATATAAGTAAAGGGAATTAGTTTCCCGTAATAGTTTCTAATTATTTTTTCTCTGCTACTTTGTTCTGATTTAGGTTTAGGTGTAAACAAGGTATCGATATGTTTTAAATTAGCTTTCGCTCGTTTTTTCCAAAGGTCTTTACGAACAACCACAACGAGTAATTGTTGTGCAGTTTTAGCAGCATTTTGATTCAAACAAAAAGGAATCATTTTGTTTTTAATAGCTGTAGAAGTAATGTGGTAAAATTCCCAAAGTTGCATATTACTACTGTTAGGTGCCAATACAGCCTGTTGAATACATTGCTTGACTTTTTCTGTATCAAGAAGTTTATTTTCATCAAAAATTCTTACTGATCGCCGGTATTTGATAGCTTCTGAAACTGTCTTTTCTTGCATTTTTTATGTATTTAATTTCGCTATTCTTGAATTCATAAATTTGAACCATAATGGAGGAATCAATGAAAGTAACATCATACCAGGATAACCCGTTGGCATTTGTGGACTTTCAGGGTGCGATTTTAGTATCTGATATGGTTTACTTCCGTTGTAGTGATGGTCTGAATGTCTTGATAAGTTGAAAAGTAGTAATTTGCCAATGACATGGTCAGAATTCCATGAATGATAATGTTTTACTTTTTCATAACGACCCTGTTCATTTTTTTGGCGTAATAATCCATAATGTTCAATGTAATTTACGGTTTCAAGTAATAAAATACCGAATATAGCAGCTAAGATAAAACTGAATAATACAAACCATCCGAAGAAAAAAACTATGATAAAAAAGAGAATGATATTTGCTATAGAATACAAAACCATTTTATTTTTGATATTGAAACTATTTTTATTTTCATTATGTAAGCGTTTGTTTTCTAACTGCCAAGCTTGCTTGTAGCTTGAAAAATGAGAACGTATCCAAAATAGATACAAAGGTTCATTTATTCTAGCAGTTGCAGCATCGTTTGGTGTAGCTACATTAAAATGATGCCCTCCGTTATGGTAAGGTAAAAAATGAGTATTTAATGAGGTAAGTAACATCAATTCACCTAAAAATTGTTCGCTTTTATTTAATCGATGCCCTAATTCATGCCCAACATTTATTCCTAAAATTCCACATAACACTCCCATTGAAGAAATTCTACCCATATATTCAGTTATTGTTAATGGCTCTTGTATTGTATAAAAAAAGAAGATAAGTAAGCTTAATTGTGCAGGTACAGTTACATATAAAATCCAACTATAAATCTTATTTTCCTTTTCTTTTTTTGCGGTTTCTTTATCAAAATTTTCACGATCAACTTTAAAGAATAATTCTAAAAGGGGTATAAAACCAAACGCAATTAATACAGGTAGAAAAGTTGGTACGCCTTTTGATGTAAAAGAAATGTAAGCAGTAACAGGTAGTATAAAGACCAATAAATATTTTAACCGTTTCATTAATTTTCTTTCTCTTTCTCTGAGTCTGTTGAATTAAAATTCATTTCTTGAAAAATTGAATTAGAAAGATTGTCAAGCTTTCCTTCTTTAACATATTTTCTTACACGTTGCGGATTGAAATTTCCATTCAAGTAAAATACAGAGTTGTTTTTGTTTCCATTTTTATAAATAATAATCTCTTTTACCACATCCTTTTTCTCTCTAAGGCTAATGAGGGTTCTTTTTTCATCTTCATTTTTTCTAAAAACTTCAACAAAACTATTAGTAGTTAAATTGTTAATTTGACCGCTAATAAGTTTGCTCTCGGTTTCAGTTTTTGGACTCAATTGAATGTATCTAATCTCTCTAACATTACCCATAAAATTATTCATTTCTCCAGAAGTGTTTCTCAACAAGCTGAGTAGATAATTAGGGACTTGTACCGCAGTTACATTCGCATCGTTTTTATGCATATTATAAAAACTGTTAATCGAGTTATAGCTACCACAAGAAGATAAAAGTAAGGTCAGTAGAATAATAGCGTATTTTTTCATTTGTATTTTATTTTTTATAAAATTACAAAAATAAATTTAGAGCAAATATTTGCTTTTTAATAAATAATTTTAAATATTTGTTGTTCAGAAAATGAAAACATTAAACAACATATTAATTGTCATCATTAGCTCTATAAAGAGTTGATACAGATAGTTATTGTGAACTATATAGCCTGTATCAATTAAGATACAGGCTTTTTTTATACATTGGCTATAACAATCAACTTAACGTAATGTACTGATAATTAAATATGTGTGTAAATATTTTCAAGTTGAGTTTAATGTGATAAAAGTAAAAATATTAAAGAATAGTGATGTAAAATTTATTTTTGATAGTTCTAAACTCTGCATTTAGGACTATTTAGAGAATATTAAAGAATATAGAATGATAAATAAATACAGTAAAACGGTAACTCAAGATCCAACGCAACCAGCAGCACAAGCCATGTTGTATGCTATCGGACTCACAGAAGAAGATTTGCAAAAAGCTTTTGTGGGGATAGCCAGTACAGGTTATGAAGGGAATCCGTGTAATATGCATTTGAATGACTTGGCGAAGTTTGTAAAAAAAGGAACAAAAGAAGCAGATTTGGTAGGTTTAATTTTTAATACCATTGGGGTTAGTGATGGAATTTCTATGGGTACGCCAGGTATGCGGTACTCTTTACCATCAAGAGATATTATTGCAGATTCTATGGAAACTGTTGTTCAAGCTATGAGTTACGATAGTTTAATTACTGTGGTAGGTTGCGATAAAAATATGCCAGGTGCATTAATTGCCATGCTACGCTTAAATAGACCTTCAATTTTAGTTTATGGAGGTACGATAGCATCTGGTTTTTATAAAGGAGAAAAATTAGATATCGTTTCAGCTTTTGAAGCCTGGGGAAGTAGAGTGGCAGGAACCATGAATGAAACCGATTATAAAAATATAGTAAAAAAAGCCTGTAATGGTGCTGGTGCTTGTGGAGGTATGTACACTGCAAATACGATGGCATCTGCCATTGAAGCTATGGGTATGGCATTACCGTATAATTCTTCAAACCCTGCACAAAGTTGGGAAAAAGAAGTTGAGAGTGTTCTGGCAGGTAAAGCGATTAGACATCTTTTAGAAAAAGATATCAAACCCTTAGATATAGTGACTAAAAAGTCATTAGAAAATGCGGTGCGGTTGGTTACTATTTTAGGAGGTTCAACCAATGCAGTATTGCATATTTTAGCCATTGCTAGAGCTGCTGATATAGAATTTACATTGGAAGATTTTCAACGTATTAGTGATACCACTCCTTTTTTAGCCGATTTAAAACCTAGTGGAAAATATCTAATGGAAGATGTACATGAAATAGGCGGAATTCCTGCAGTACTAAAATATTTATTAGAAAAAGGATTGATTCATGGTGATTGTTTAACCGTTACCGGAAAAACATTGGCAGAGAATTTAAAGGATGTTCCTGAGTTATCAGAAAATCAAGAAGTCATCAAACCTATAGAGAAGCCTATTAAAGTTACAGGACATTTACGTATGCTGTATGGCAATCTTGCTCCAGAAGGTTCTGTAGCCAAGATAACTGGAAAAGAAGGCTTGATTTTTAAAGGAAAAGCCAAAGTTTTTGAAGGAGAGTTTGCAGCTAATGACGGAATTAGAGATGGTAAAGTTTCTAAAGGAGATGTAATAGTAATCCGTTATGAAGGACCAAAAGGAGGGCCAGGTATGCCAGAAATGTTAAAGCCTACAGCAGCTATTATGGGTGCTGGTTTAGGTAAAGATGTAGCTTTGATTACAGATGGACGTTTTTCTGGTGGTACACATGGTTTTGTGGTTGGGCATATTACACCTGAGGCACAAGAAGGTGGTGCGATTGCATTATTAAAAGATGGTGATGAAATTACTATCAATGCAGAAACTAATACTATTTCTGTAGCTTTATCTGATAAAGAATTAACTGCTCGTAAAGCAGTATGGAAAAAACCCGAATTAAAATTTAATAAAGGGGTATTGTATAAATATGCAAAAACAGTTTCATCAGCATCAGAAGGATGTGTAACTGATGAGTTTGAATAAAGAATAAAAGCCCTTTCCTTCGGAAAGGGTTAGGATAGGAAAAAATTAGAATATGAGCACACAAACACAAACGGTAAAAAAAACAAGTTCAGCAAAAGCAACAACAATTTCAGGTGCAGAAGCGGTGATTAAATGTTTATTAGCAGAAGGTGTTGACCTAATGTACGGATATCCTGGCGGTGCAATTATGCCTGTGTATGATAAGTTGTACGGTTATCAAGAACAACTGCATCATGTCTTAACACGTCATGAGCAAGGTGCTGCACATGCTGCACAAGGTTATGCTAGAGTTACTGGTAAAGTAGGTGTGGCTATGGCAACTTCTGGCCCTGGAGCTACCAATTTAGTTACTGGTATTGCAGATGCTCAAATAGATTCTACACCTATGGTTTGTATTACAGGTCAAGTAGCGAGTCATTTATTAGGTTCAGATGCTTTTCAAGAAACTGATATTATTGGTATATCCACACCAGTAACCAAATGGAATTATCAAATTACCAAAGCCAGTGAAATTCCAGAAATACTAGCGAAAGCATTTTATATTGCACGTTCTGGAAGACCAGGCCCAGTACTGATTGATATTACCAAAGACGCACAGTTTGAAGAGATAGAATTTTACTATAAAAAATGTACATCTATTCGGAGTTATAGAGCGATACCGAAACTAGATATGAGTAGTGTTAAAGCTGCAGCTGAACTCATTAATAAAGCAAAAAAACCAATGATCGTTTTTGGTCAAGGTGTTATTTTAAGTAAAGCTGAAGTCATATTTAAAACCTTTATTGAAAAATCAGGTATTCCGTCAGCTTGGACATTATTAGGCTTATCAGCCTTGCCAACAGATCATCCATTAAATATAGGCATGGTAGGAATGCACGGTAATTATGCACCTAATAAATTAACGAATGAATGTGATGTGTTGATTGCTATCGGTATGCGTTTTGATGATCGTGTAACAGGCGATTTAAATACCTATGCCAAACAGGCAAAAGTGATTCATTTTGACATTGATCCTGCAGAAATTGATAAAAATGTAAAGACCGATGTAGCAGTTCTGGGTGATGCTAAAGAAACGTTGGCTGAAATTACAAAGCTTGTTACTAAAAATACGCATGACAAATGGTTGCAAAAATTTAAAGATTTGTATGCTATTGAGTATAAAGAAGTAATTGAGAAAAGTATGTTTCCTGATAATGAAGGTTTAACAATGACAGAGGTTCTCGAAGAAATAAATAAAGCAAGTAATAATGATGCGGTAATCGTATCAGATGTAGGTCAAAATCAGATGTTTGCTTGTAGATATGCAAAATTTACACAAAGTAAAAGTAGTGTTACCTCAGGTGGTTTAGGTACTATGGGTTTTGCATTGCCAGCAGCTATTGGAGCCAAAATGGGTGTGCCCAATAGAGAAGTAGTTGCAATTATGGGCGATGGTGGTTTTCAAATGAATATTCAAGAATTAGGTACTATTTTTCAAACAGAAATAGCTGTTAAAGTTGTTGTTTTAAATAATAGTTTTTTAGGAATGGTACGTCAATGGCAAGAATTATTTTTCGATAAAAGATACGCATCTACAATCATGGATAACCCTGATTTTATTAAAATAGCAGATGGTTATGGTTTGGAAACTCAGAAAGTTTCAAAACGTGAAAATTTAGCAGCAGCTGTAGAAACTATGATGCGTTCAAAAAAGTCATACTTTTTAGAAGTGGTAATAGAACAAGAAGATAATGTATTCCCAATGATACCAACCGGAGCAAGTGTTTCAGATATAAGATTAAGTTAATTATGGAAGAAAATAAGCAAGTATATACAATATCGGTTTATACCGAAAATAATGTAGGAATTTTAAATCGTCTATCAGCAATATTTCTAAAACGTCATATCAATATTGAAAGTATGACGGTTTCAAAATCGGAGATAGACAATGTGCATCGTTTTACCTTTGTGGTTAAACTTACAGAAACCAACGCTCGAAAAATTATTGGTCAGTTAGAAAAACAAATTGAAGTAATTAGAGCATTTTATCATACAGAAGATGAAATTATCTATCAAGAAACGGCCTTGTTTAAAATTTCTACAGAGCATTTATATGATGAAGAGATTCAAAATAAATTAAAATTTAGAAGAGCTCATATTGTAACCATTACAGAAGACTATTTTGTAATAGAAACTACAGGTGTAAAAGAAGATATTGACAAATTATATAATAAAATAAAACCTTATGGTATGCTATTGCAATTTGTACGTTCAGGTCGTATAGCTATTACAAGACCAAAAATGGCGATTTCAGAATTATTAGCTGAATTTAACCCTGCATAACAAATTTAAAAATATGAGTTCGGATGTTTCGCTTAAGCGGAATGTATCCAAAAACAAAAAATTAAATAGTAAATTAAATAGTATAAAAATGACAAATTATTTCAACACACTTTCAAGAGAAGCTCAATTAGAACAGTTAGGAGTTTGCGATTTTATGGATAAATCTGAGTTTACAGAGGGTGTAAATAAATTAAAAGGTAAAAAAATTGTAATTGTAGGTTGTGGTGCACAAGGACTTAATCAAGGCTTGAATATGCGTGACTCAGGACTAGATATTTCGTATGCTTTACGTGAAGGAGCAATTTCAGAACAACGTCAATCGTATAAAAATGCAACTGAAAACGGATTTACTGTAGGTACCTATCAAGAACTTATTCCTACAGCAGATTTGGTTTCTAATTTGACACCAGATAAACAACATACTTCGGTGGTTAATGCTATTATGCCTTTAATGAAGCAAGGAGCTACCTTATCTTATTCTCACGGATTTAATATTGTTGAAGAAGGTATGGAAATTCGTAAAGATATTACCGTAATTATGGTAGCACCTAAATGTCCAGGTTCTGAAGTTAGAGAAGAATATAAAAGAGGATTTGGAGTACCAACACTTATTGCTGTACATCCTGAAAACAATCCAAATGGTGACGGATTTGAACAAGCAAAAGCCTATGCTGCCGCAACAGGAGGAGACAGAGCGGGTGTATTAAACTCATCGTTTGTGGCTGAGGTGAAGTCAGATTTAATGGGAGAGCAAACTATCCTTTGTGGTTTGTTGCAAACAGGATCTATTTTGTCGTTTGATAAAATGGTAGCTAATGGTATTGACGCTGGGTATGCTTCTAAACTCATCCAATATGGATGGGAAACTATTACGGAAGCGTTGAAGCATGGAGGTATTACCAATATGATGGATAGGTTATCAAATCCTGCAAAGATAAAAGCATTTAAGTTAGCTGAAGAGTTAAAAGATATTATGAGACCTCTGTTCAAAAAACATATGGATGATATTATGCAAGGAGAATTCTCTAAAACCATGATGGAAGATTGGGCAAATGGCGATAAAAATTTATTGTCATGGCGTGCAGCTACTGGCGACACTGCTTTTGAAAAAACACCTGCGACTTCTGATGCTATTGCAGAACAAGAATATTTTGACAATGCTGTTTTAATGGTCGCTTTTGTAAAATCGGGTGTAGAATTGGCTTATGAGACAATGACAGCAGCGGGTATTAAATCAGAATCAGCTTATTATGAATCGTTACACGAAACGCCATTAATTGCCAATACAATTGCAAGAAAAAAACTATTCGAAATGAATAGAATTATTTCTGATACAGCTGAGTATGGTTGTTATCTTTTTGATCATGCTTGTAAACCTTTGTTGACAGATTTTATGTCAAGAATTGAAACAGATGTAATTGGGAAGCATTATGGTCAAGAAAAAGATAGCGGTGTAGATAATCAAGAATTAATTGCAGTAAATAAGAGTATTCGTCAGCATCCTGTTGAACGTATTGGAGAAACCTTAAGAGATGCAATGACTGCTATGATAAAAATAGTGTAGTTGAAAATTAGAATAATCACCTTTTTGAGATAGGTAGGTTAATTTATAAAAAGAGGATAACAGATGTTTTATAACAGATGTTATCCTCTTGCGATTTTATGTAATGTTTGTTACGTAATCCTTAAATAAAAAACATATTTTTACAACAAAACGAACTCAAAATGAATATCCCGAAACAATATCAAATCACAAAACCATTACATCAAAAAAAATATCTTATAGATGGAGAGCTAAAAACATGGACGGGTAAAACTACCGAAGTATATTCAACTATTTCTTCAACAAAAGTTTATCAACCTACTTTATTAGGCACTATACCATATATGGAAAAAGAAACGGCTATAGAAGCTTTAACTTCGGTCTGTAAAGCTTATGATAAAGGACAAGGACTTTGGCCAACAATGAAAGTTGCTGATCGAATTTCTACAATGGAAAAGTTTGCTGGTTTAATGAAAAATAAAAGAGAGGAAGTGGTGAAATATTTAATGTGGGAAATAGGAAAGTCTTTACCCGATTCTCAAAAAGAATTTGATAGAACCATAGATTATATTTACGACACTATAGAAGAGTATAAAGAGATGGACAGAGATAGTGCTAAATTTACTAAATCAGGAGGTATACACGCTCATATTCGTAGAGGTTCTTTAGGTGTTGTACTATGTTTGGGGCCTTATAATTATCCTTTAAACGAAGCTTTCGCATTGCTAATTCCAGCTTTAATTATGGGAAATACTGCTATTTTTAAACCTGCAAAGCACGGTGTATTGTTATTTTCTTCTTTGTTAGAAGTTTTTCAAGAAAGTTTTCCGAAAGGTGTAGTAAATATAGTTTATGGTAGAGGAAGACAAATTGCAACACCTATTATGCAAACAGGTAGAATAGACGTGTTGGCTTTAATAGGGAATAGTAGGTCGGCTATAGCCTTACAAGATGAGCATCCTCATAAAAATAGATTGCGATTGGTATTAGGATTAGAAGCAAAAAATCCGGCAATTATTTTACCAGATGCTGATTTAGATTTGACTATTGATGAATGTATTGCAGGTTCATTATCCTTTAATGGACAGCGTTGTACTGCATTGAAAATTTTATATGTCCATAATTCTATAAAAGATGAATTTATAAAACGTTTTTCTAAAAGAGTAGATGCTTTAAAATATGGAAATCCATGGGATGAAGGTGTAAAGTTAACGCCATTACCAGAACCAGAAAAACCAGCTTACATTCAAGAATTAATTGATGATGCCTTAAGCAAAGGAGCTACAATTATGAATGCAAAAGGAGGCGAAACAACAGGAAATTATATTTTCCCTGCAGTATTGTATCCTGTAAATTCAACCATGAGAGTTTATGAAGAAGAACAGTTTGGCCCTGTTGTACCTATCGTTTCTTTCGAAGATATTCAAGAACCAATAAACAATATGGCAGATTCTAATTACGGACAGCAAGTAAGCTTGTTTGGGAAAAGTAGTACTTCATTAGCTCCGTTAATTGATACTTTAGTGAATTTGGTATGTAGAGTAAATTTAAATAGTTCTTGCCAACGCGGACCAGATGTTTTTCCTTTTACAGGGCGTAAAGATTCAGCTGTAGCTACCTTGAGTGTGCATGATGCATTGCGTTCATTTTCTATCAGAACTTTTGTTGCTTCAAAAGATAATCCTGATAATAATGCAATTTTAGAAGAATTATTATCCTCAGGAAAATCTAATTTTATAAGTACAGATTATATTTTATAGTGATTGTTAAATTAAGATTTCTCTTTTACTATATTTGCTACCTTAAAAATATTAAATTTAAAAATATGAAATATATTATAGTTGCCCTTGTGATTAATTTTTTTATTTCTTGCAGTAATGATACTACTTCAGATCAAGCAATAATAGATTACACAGGGCAGAATGAAAAAGAAATTAATGAATACATTGAAAAACATAATTTGAATGCTCAAAAAAGTGCTTCAGGTTTACATTATGTAATAAATGAATTGGGAAGTGGAGAACAACCTAATGTGAATTCTAATGTAACCGTAGCTTATAAAGGATATTTTATTGACGGTAAAGTTTTTGATCAAAGTGATTCAAAAGGAATTACTGTTGGTTTACAAGAGGTGATAAAAGGTTGGACGGAAGGTATTACTTATTTTAAAGAAGGTGGTAGCGGAATATTACTAATCCCCTCTCATTTAGGATATGGCAGTAATGGTACAAATGGAATACCTGGTGGCTCTGTACTTGTTTTTGATGTACAGCTAATTTCTGTAAACTAGAACTATACTATTAACCTTAACCAACGGTTTTAAGATACATCGTATTTTAATCTGACTTTACTAATTATTTAACTAAAAATTGTACTTTTGTTTATCATGAAAAAAATAATCTTTTAATGGATAGGTTTTCCTTTTTAAATGCTGCACATACGGGTTTTATTGAAGATTTGTATCAAAAATATTTGACAAGTCCAGATGCAATTGAACCAAGTTGGAGAAGTTTCTTTCAAGGTTATGATTTGGCGAACTCAGATTATTCATTAGACAGTGAGGAGAAAGAACAAGCTATAGTTGAAGTTCCTGAACATGTACACAAAGAGTTTCAAGTTGTTGAGTTGATTAATGGATATCGTTCTCGAGGGCATTTGTTCACCAAAACAAATCCCGTTAGAACACGTAGACAATATGAACCTACATTGGCTATTGAGAATTTCGGACTTTCAAAAGAGGATTTAGATACTGTTTTTGATGCTGGTGAAATATTACGAATTGGGAGTATTACTCTCCGTGAAATTGTAAAGCATTTAGAAGAAGTATATTGTGATGCAATTGGTATCGAATATATGTATATTAGAAAGCCAGAGGAAATAAAATGGTGGAGAGATCAATTACACAAAGAAAATAATCATCCAAAATTTAGTATAGAAAAGAAAAAATATATTCTTTCAAAATTAAATCAAGCGGTAACTTTTGAACAGTTTTTACAAACCAAATATGTGGGACAAAAACGCTTCTCTTTAGAAGGAGGAGAGACATTAATTCCAGCTATAAGTAACACTTTATTTAATGCCGTTGAGAATTTTCAATTGGAAGAATGTGTTATTGGTATGGCACATAGGGGTAGATTAAATACCTTGATAAATATTTTCAGAAAACCTGTAAGAGAACTTTTTAGTGAGTTTGAAGGAAAAGATTTTGAAGATGATGATATTGATGGTGATGTAAAATATCATTTAGGTGTAAGTTTAAATAAGACATACCAAAATGGTAAGGATGTTAAAATGAACTTAGTGCCTAATCCTTCACATTTAGAAACAGTTGATGCTGTAGCTGAAGGAATTACAAGAGCCAAAATTGACAGGAAGTATAAAGGTGATACTTCTAAAATTTTACCCATACTTATTCATGGTGATGCGGCAATTGCGGGTCAAGGTATTGTGTATGAAGTAATTCAAATGAGTAAGCTTAAAGGGTATTCTACTGGAGGTACAATTCATATAGTAGTAAATAATCAAATAGGTTTTACAACCAATTATTTAGATGCCAGGTCAAGTACCTATTGTACAGATGTTGGTAAAGTAACATTATCGCCAGTTTTGCATGTAAATGCAGATGACGCAGAAGCAGTTGTACACGCCATGGAAATGGCGTTAGCGTTTAGAATGCGTTTTAAACGCGATGTGTTTATCGATTTATTAGGTTATAGAAAATATGGTCATAATGAAGGAGATGAACCACGTTTTACGCAACCCAAATTGTATAAAGCCATTGCTAAACATGATAATCCTAGAGATATTTACGCACAACGTTTGATAAGTGAAGGGGTTATAGATGAGNCTTATGATAAAAAGATAAAGGCAAACTTTAAAACGATGTTGGAGAATCAATTCCAAATGTCTAAAAGAGATACTACTTCTCAAGTAAAACCTTTTATGGAAGGTACTTGGAAAGGATTTTCACGTAAAGGGGTTGAAGAAATGTTGGAATCAGTTGATACAACATATGCTGAGGATAGATTGAAAGGTATAGCCAAGGTAGTTTCTACCGTACCAGAAGGAGTAAAGTTTTTAAGAAAAGCTGAGCGAATTCTTCTGGGCAGAGCTAAAATGATTGAAACAAATACTATTGATTGGGGCTTGGCAGAAACCTTAGCTTACGGTTCATTATTAGAAGAGGGTTTTAATATTCGTATTTCTGGTCAAGATGTAGAAAGAGGTACGTTTAGCCATCGTCATGCCATATTACGTGATGAAGTTTCTGAAGAACGAATCAATTTATTGAATACAAATTCTGAGAATAAAGGCGAAATGTATATCTACAATTCGTTGTTATCAGAATATGGTGTGCTAGGCTTTGATTATGGATATGCCATGGCAAATCCTGATACTTTGACGATTTGGGAAGCACAGTTTGGTGATTTTTCTAACGGAGCACAAATTATATTCGATCAGTATCTATCAGCAGCTGAGGATAAATGGAAACTGCAAAACGGAATTGTAATTCTATTACCACATGGTTATGAAGGTCAGGGTTCTGAGCATTCTTCAGCTAGAATGGAACGTTACTTACAATTGTGTGCCAATGATAATATGACTGTGGCAGATTGTACTACACCAGCAAATTTTTTCCATCTATTACGCCGTCAATTAAAGCGAGATTTTAGAAAACCATTGATTGTGTTTACACCTAAAAGTTTATTACGTCACCCTAAAGCAGTATCAAATTTAGATGAGTTTACTAATGGAGAATTTCAAGAAGTGATAGATGATGTAGTAGATCCTAAAAAAGTAAAAAAACTCGTATTTTGCACGGGTAAGTTTTATTATGATTTATTAGCCGAAAGAGAAAAATTAGAACGAGATGATGTGGCTTTGATTAGAATAGAACAATTATTCCCATTACATCAAGAAAAATTGAAAGAAGTAATAGAAAAGTATAATAATGTAACAAGTCATGTTTGGGCACAAGAAGAACCTCAAAATATGGGAGCTTGGAGTTATATGTTGCAACGTTTTAATTTTGAATGGTCAGCTATAAAATTAGAAGTAGCATCTAGACCATTTTATGCAGTTCCTGCAGCAGGATCTAGTGCGAGATTTAAAAGAAGACAACAACGTGTTATAGATAAAGTGTTTTCCCATCTTCCGTCTTCCCAAAGGGAAGAAACTAAAAATCAAGATGGATAATTTTAATAGAGATTAATATAAAATAGTAATCCATAAAGCGATTTTGCTTTGAATTCCTTCCCTTTTGGGAAGGTAAGAATGGGATTTAAAGATTGATAATTATGATTTTAGAAATGAAAGTTCCCTCTCCGGGAGAATCAATTACAGAAGTAGAAATTGCAACATGGTTAGTTGAAGATGGTGATTTTGTAGAAAAAGATCAAGCAATTGCTGAAGTAGATTCTGATAAAGCAACTTTAGAACTTCCTGCTGAAGAAAGCGGAATTATTACATTGAAAGCTGAAGAAGGAGATGCAGTTGCTGTTGGAGCAGTAGTTTGTTTGATTGATACTGATGCCGCTAAGCCAGAAGGCAGTGTCAAGCCTAAAGTAAGCAGCGAGCAGTCTTCAGTTGTTGAAAATAAAGAAGAAATTGTAGAAACTAAAACTACTTATGCAAGTGGTACTGCTTCACCTGCAGCTAAAAAAATATTAGCTGAAAAAAATATTGATGCCGGCACCATAAAGGGTACAGGTAAAGAGGGTAGAATAACCAAAGAGGATGCTATTAAAGCAGTACCAAGTATGGGTACACCTGCAAAAGATAGTGCTAGAGGNGGTGANCGTAAAAAATTATCAATGTTGCGTCGTAAAGTNGCTCAACGTTTGGTCGCTGTTAAAAATGAAACAGCTATGTTGACAACGTTTAACGAAGTGAATATGCAGCCTATTTTTGATCTTCGTAAAAAGTATAAAGAAGATTTTAAAACGAAACATGGTGTTGGATTAGGTTTTATGAGTTTTTTCACTAAAGCTGTAGTTAGAGCTTTGAAATTATTTCCTGATGTAAATTCTATGATTGACGGTGATTTTAAAGTGTCGTATGATTTTCAAGATATTTCTATAGCTGTTTCTGGTCCAAAAGGATTGATGGTACCTGTAATTAGAGATGCACAAAAATTAACATTTCGAGGTATTGAAGCTGAGGTGAAGCGTTTAGCTATCCGTGCAAGAGAAGGAGAGATTACTATTGATGAAATGACAGGAGGTACATTTACGATTACCAACGGTGGTGTTTTTGGTTCTATGTTATCTACACCAATTATCAATCCACCTCAAAGTGCCATTTTAGGAATGCATAATATTGTAAACAGACCCATGGCAGTTGATGGTAAGGTGGTTATTCAACCTATCATGTATGTTGCAGTTTCTTATGACCATAGAATTATTGACGGTAAAGAATCTGTTGGGTTTTTAGTAGCGATAAAAGAAGCGTTAGAAAATCCTGTTGAGCTATTAATGGACAATGACCCTAAAAAGGCATTGGAGATGTAAGCTCAGGTTATAAGGGTTTTAAGCATAAAAAGTCTGAGTAAAATATATACTCAGACTTTTAACGTATTAAACTAATTTGATTTTATAGACCTATCACTAAAGTTGCTGTAATTTTTCCCGTATCCATATCTAATTCAGCGGCATTTAAATCATTTACAAATCCGTAAACACCAGTGTTGGTAGATTTTTGATACGCTAAATCTAATTTTGTATTGCCAAACTTAAAGCCAGTACCTAAAGAAAATCCTTTAACATGATCAGAATCAATTGCAGCTGAATATGGGCTTTGTTTGTAATAATAACCACCTCTTAAACTTACTATTTTACCAACACGCCACTCTGCACCTAATCTAAGTTCTGAGGTGTTTTGTAATTCTGTTGAAGCTAAATTATTTTCATTAACAAACTCATTAGAAGGTTTTAATTTGGTTTTTGTGAAATTTTTATAGGTATAATCTAAACTAATTAATCCTTCTTTTCCGAACAAATAAGCAATACTTGCGGTAGCTTTTGCTGGGGTAACGACATCATATTCAAATATATTAACATTTGTATTTTCTGGCTCACGGTAAATGTTAGAATTATTACTCACTTTAATTTCTAAATCTTCAATAAACTCTTCAGTTAAATTGTACCAAGTGGGTGTTTGAAAAGCAAAACCAAGTCTTAGCTCTTGAGTTGGTTTTGCAATAATTCCAAAATTTAATGCAGCACCATGGCCATAGGTTGTTAATTCCTGTTGAAATGAAGCGTCTAATAGATTGCTATTGCCATCATTACTAGAATGTTCAAATAAAGCATTTTGATAATAATTTAATCTATGTGTAACTATGCCAAAACCTAAATTGAATTTGTCATTGTATTGAGCGGCAAAAGTAATAGTCGTTTTTTCATTTTGACCATTGGTATAGTTTCCGAAAAATTGACCATCTACATTGTCATAAAAAACATCATTATTGTCATCATTATCATAATTCAAATAGGGGTCAAGGCTTAAATTACTTGTGCCCGTAGGTCCAACAATAAAATCGGCTACACCACTATTTCCATTGACATTATAATCATTTTCAAAATCTTTAGCTACTGAATAGTTGATACCTAAAGCAAATTTTGTCCAATTCAAACCAATGGGGTTGTTAAAAACTAAAACTGCACCAGCTTGTGTCATGTTTAGGTAACCATTACTATTGGCAGTACTAGTTCCGTAAAAGCTTGTTAAAATATCAGTATTTCTCAGCCCTAAAGTTATTGCTGCTTCTGTATGATTAAATACTGATAAACCAGCAGGGTTAATGTCTGTAGCAGATAAATCGCCACCTAAAGCTCCAAAGGCACCACTCATGGCATTGTATCTTGCCGTACCATTATTGTCTTCGTCAGAGAATAATACAGCTCCGTCAAAGTTACTTATTACTTGAGCGTTGATTGTTAAAGAGGACAATAATAAGCCTCCTATTAAAAATAGAATTTTTTTCATTATTTTGAATTTATTTTTTGTAAGATTCTGAAAAAATAGTTTTCAGTTTTTATTAAATCATTCCTGTTTTTCTTTAGACGAACAGGAATGATTTTTGATTTGTTTATCGTCTTCTTGATCCACTACTTCTTGATGATGAGCTTCTTGAAGGAGAAGATGATGATCTTGAAGAAGATGAACTACTTCTTGTTGATGAGCTTCTTGACGGAGCACTACTTCTTGATGCCCTACTTCTTGAAGGAGTACTGCTTCTGTTTGTAGAACGTGTATTTGATCTTCTCGGTGAAGTAGACCGTACTCTGCTTGAAGAATTACTTCTAGTGCTTGTGCTTCTTCTCGGTGAAGTAGATCGGACTCTGCTTGAAGAATTACTTCTAGTACTAGAACTTCTTTGAATGCCAGAACTTCTAGGTGTATGGTTTCTTCTTACCGATGAGTTCTCTCTAGGTGTATTTGTTCTTCTTACTGAACTTGATCTATTTCTGTTCGTTGAGCTTCTTTGAATGCCAGAACTTCTAGGCGTATGATTTCTTCTAACTGATGAGTTTTCTCTAGGTGTATTTGATCTTCTAACAGATGAATTGTTACGTCTGACATCTGTTGAACTTCTTCTAGTACTAGTTGAACTTCTTCTATTAACATCACTACTATTTCTATTTATAGTTGATGCTCTTCTTGAAGATACTCCAGCAATTCTTCTTGACGCATTATTGGTTGTAGAAGACCTTCTACTGTAAGCACTTCTGTTTCCTAATCTACTTGTGTTATTAGCATATCTTCTTCCGTAAGAATAGTTGTTGTAGCCATAATTGTTATAGCCATTACCATAATAATAAGGATTGTAATATCTGTTTCTGTAGTAGTAAGGTGAGTAATATCCTCTTCCATATCCATAATAAGATGAATAATAACCTCCATAATATGGAGGGCAATAAAGGCTGCTACCATACCAGTTATTATAGTAAGGCTCATAACCGTATCCTCCATAAAAAGAATTGTACCCATAGTTATAAGGATTGTAAAAGCCATTCCACCCAAAACCTGAATGAATATTTACAGTAACATTGTCAGTATATTCCCAAGGTGAATTTCCTGTAACAGTATCCTCATCATAATATTCTCCTTCCTGATCATAGCTATAAGAATCTACATCAGTAAAAATATCATCTTCACCAATATCTTCATATCTTTCAGCTTCTCTTTTAAAATAATCTTGATATTTATTACTTTCTGGCTGCGTTTCTTCTACAGCAACTTGTTTTGGAGTGTTGCTAGAAGCGTATATTCCATCATCATCATAAGTAGTATTTTGATAAGTACCACATGAAGTTAAGCCCAAAAATACCAATCCGATTAAGGAGAAGTAAATCGCTTTTTTACTGTAATTATCTTTATTTTTCATATTGGGTAATATTTAATTGTTCTAAGTTACAAAATATAATTAGTTTTGTATACAGATATTTTGTGTTAAACTTATCTCAATTTCTGTGCCAAATTAAACTTATGAGTAAAAATTTAACGAAAAGAACTGAAGATTATTCTAAATGGTATAATGAATTGGTGGTAAAAGCCGATTTAGCCGAAAATTCTGGTGTAAGAGGAATGATGGTTGTCAAACCATACGGATTTGCTATTTGGGAGAAAATGCAAGCTGAATTAGATAGAATGTTTAAAGAAACAGGACATCAAAATGCTTATTTTCCATTATTAATACCTAAATCTTATTTTAGTAAAGAAGCAAGTCACGTTGATGGGTTTGCTAAAGAATGTGCTGTTGTGACACATTATAGATTAAAAAATGATGAAAATGGTAAAATAGTAGTTGATGAAAATGCCAAGCTTGAAGAAGAGCTAATTGTTAGACCAACTTCTGAAACCATTATATGGGATACCTATAAAAAATGGATACAATCATATAGAGACTTACCTTTACTAATAAATCAATGGGCAAATGTTGTGCGTTGGGAAATGCGTACACGATTGTTTTTAAGAACGTCTGAATTTTTATGGCAAGAAGGTCATACGGCTCATGCAACTCAAAAAGAAGCAATAGCTGAGGCAGAGCAAATGCAAAGAGTTTATGCTGATTTTGCTGAAAACTTTATGGCAATGCCAGTAATTAAAGGTACAAAAACCGATTCTGAACGTTTTGCTGGAGCTTTAGAAACTTACACTATTGAAGCTTTAATGCAAGATGGTAAAGCATTACAAGCAGGTACATCACATTTTTTAGGTCAAAATTTTGCCAAAGCATTTGATGTGAAATTTGCAACAAAAGAAGGGAAGCAAGAATATGTTTGGGCAACTTCTTGGGGTGTTTCAACACGATTAATGGGAGCTTTAATTATGACACATTCTGATGATTTAGGATTGGTGTTACCACCAAAATTGGCTCCAATACAGGTGGTAATTGTTCCAATATATAAAGGTGAAGAGCAATTAAATAGTATCTCTAAAAAAGTACAGCCAATCTTAGAGAGCTTAAGAAAAAAAGGAATAACTGTAAAGTTCGACAATAGAGATACTCATAAACCAGGTTGGAAGTTTGCTGAATATGAACTTAAAGGTGTGCCATTGCGTATAGCGATAGGACCACGTGATATTGAAAACGGAACAGTTGAATTAGCAAGACGAGATACATTAACCAAAGAAATAGTACAACAAGATAATTTAGTTGCTGTTATAGAGAATTTATTAGTTGAAATTCAAGAGAGTTTGTTGAATAAAGCTTTGAAATATAGAGATAGCCATATAACAAAAGTGGATATATTTGATGAATTTAAAGAAATATTAGAAAATAAAGGAGGATTTGTTGCAGCACATTGGGACGGAACAGATGAGACGGAAGAGCAAATAAAAAAGCTAACAAAAGCAACTATACGATGCATTCCTTTTGATGATGATACAGAAGAAGGAAGCTGTATTTTTTCTGGAAAACCTTCTCAAAGAAGAGTACTTTTTGCAAAAGCCTATTAATTTTTTTAAAAAGACTTGCAGAGTTGAAAAAATGTTTTATTTTTGCACTCGCTTTAGAAGATAAAGTGAAAAGTATGGTCCGTTCGTCTAGGGGTTAGGACGCCAGGTTTTCATCCTGGTAACAGGGGTTCGATTCCCCTACGGACTACAATAAAATAGTATTTGTTGTACTAACAAATAAACAAACAAACAAAATACAATGGCAAATCATAAGTCGGCATTAAAGAGAATTAGAAGTAACGAAGCAAAACGTTTAAGAAATAAATTGCAACATACTACTGCAAGAAATGCTATCAAAGCGTTAAGAGAAACTGAAAAGAAAAAGGATGCTGAAAAAGAGTTGCCTAAGGTTGTAGCAATGATTGATAAATTGGCAAAGAACAATATCATTCATAAAAATAAAGCAGCAAATATTAAGTCAAAATTGACAAAGTTTGTAGCTGCTATTTAAATTTAGAACACATAATTTATTTAAAAGACTGTCTGAAAATGACAGTCTTTTTTGTTATATACTATTTGTGTTTTTGTAAAAATTAAAAATATAAATAGGACTTTTTACTTTTTAGTTGTTTTATAATAAAAGTAAAAAGATGAAAAGTAATTTAATAGAAGAACCCACATACGTTTTGTTTGGAAGTGAAGCTATACATATATATGGTTTGTCTTTGAGTATGCTTTTGACATCTACACAATTGGAATACAAAGTAGCAGCTTATCAAGAAGTTTCTAATTTTGTTGAAGAGAGCAAGAAATGGGATGATTTTATTGAAATAAATGAAAAGGATTATATACTGCTTAAAAATCATTTATCTAAATCGCCTCCTTTGGTGATTTTAAATAAACAAAAAAGAAATAAAAAGCCTATATTTTTTAATTTCTTTAAATAATTATCTACTACCATTCATAAGTTCTATCAGCATCAAGTCTGATAAAAATAAATAATAGAATGGTGAATCCCCATAATGAAGATCCTCCATAGCTAAAAAAGGGTAAGGGAATACCAATAGTAGGTAATAAGCCTATAACCATACCAATATTTATCATAAAATGAAAAAAGAATATTGTAGCTATAGCGTAACCAAATACACGGCTAAATTTTGATTTTTGCCTTTCAGCCACTGTTATTATGCGTAAAATAAAGGCAATAAAAATAATAATAACGGCACTACTACCAATAAAGCCCCATTCTTCACCTACTGTACTAAAAATATAATCAGTATCCTGTGCGGGTACAAAATGACCTTGAGTTCTGTCGCCTTCTAAAAACCCTTTACCAGTAAGCCCTCCAGACCCTATAGTAATCATAGATTGATTGGTGTTGTACCCTATGCCTTTAGTATCTGAATTTTCACCTAAAACAACACTAAATCTATCACGATGCCTTTGTTCAAAGACGTTGTTAAATACGTAATCTACACTAAATAGAAAGAAACCGACAACTACATAAAGGATTAAAACTTTTGGCCATTCTCTATTGAGGTGAAATTTTTTGGTGTTTAAAAGGTAAACTACTAATAATGTTATTAAAGAAAAAAAAATAATAATTGAACTTATAAAACCAAAAGCTAAAGTAATTAGAAAAAGAAAGATGGCTAAAAAACCTATGATTAAATAATAAGCAGGAAGGCCTTCTCTATAAAGTACAAATATTAATGAGAAATATATGAGGGCAGAACCTGCATCTGGTTGTAATGTAATTAATATTGCGGGTAGTAAAAGAATTAGAAATGTACTTAATTGAGTTTTAAAATTACTTAAATCTCTATTTGGTTCGTTTAAAAAATTTGCTAAAGCCAATACTGTTGCTACTTTAGAAAATTCAGAAGGCTGTAGTCTGCTAAAACCTAAATTGTACCATGAAGTGGCACCGTTTACGGTTGTTCCGAAGACAAATAATCCAACTAAACTAAGCATAGAAACAATGTAAAAAACTCCTGAAAAGCGTTCGTAAAATTTGGCGTCAATAGCAATAATTATTACAATTAAAACGATGCTCAATCCAATCCATTGTAATTGTTTGCCATATAGTGTAGAGAAATCTAAAATATCTCCACTAGTGTTTGTTACTGATGCTGCATAAATATTAATCCATCCTAAAAAAATTAGTACTACAAAAAATAATACCAAAACCCAATCTATACCAACGAATATGTTATTTTGTCTCTTTCTCAAGTGCTTGTTTTAAAAGTTGTTTGTCATATTCATCTTGTAAACTACCTTCATACATGCGTTTTTCATCACTTTTTCTTTTGGTTTTTCCATTGAGGTACTGTTCTATCATTAAAGTTGCAATTGGCCCAGCCCATCTAGAACCCCAATAGCCATTTTCTACAAAAACAGCAATAGCAATTTTAGGATTGTCTTTAGGGGCAAAAGCAACAAAAATAGAATGATCTTGTCCGTGTGAATTTTCAGCAGTACCTGTTTTCCCGCAAATTTCTATACCTTCAACCCTAGACCATCTTGCAGTACCACCAGGATTTTCAACAACTTGAAACATACCTTCAATAACAGGAGGAAAATATTTAGGGTCAATAGATGTTCTTTTTGGTGTTGTAAATTCGTCAATTTCAATAGGCTTATTGTCTATTTTTTTTATGATATGTGGCGTATAATACAAACCTTTATTGGCTACTATTGCAGTCATATTAGCCAATTGTATGGGTGTAGTTAATATTTCGCCTTGACCAATAGCATTAGAAATCGTTGTAGATGCCCCCCATTTAAAATTAGGGTAAAATCTATTGTATAATTTATCGTCTGGAACAATTCCTTTTACTCCTGTTGAAAGGTCGTTGTTTAAGAAATTACCCAAACCAAAGCTTTTTACATGATCGCTCCAAACCTTCATGCCTTCTGATGAGGTTGGGTATTTTTCAATTGTTCTTTTGTACGTGTTGGCAAAATAGGAATTGCAAGATTTGTAAATACCTTTATTTAGCCTGACAGCAGCTCCGTGTGTACCGCAATGGCATTTCATAAATGCTTTTGAGCTTCTGCCATATCTAAATCCACCACGACAATAAAATGGGGTTTCTGTGGTGATAACTTGTTCTTGAAGACCGATAAGTGCATTAATGATTTTAAAAGGAGATCCTGGTGGGTATTGGGCTAATAAACTTCTGTCATATAAAGGATTGCTATCTTTATCAAGAAATAGCTGTGTATAGTTTTTAGAGCGTTCTCTACCTACTAATAAATTAGGGTCGTAAGTAGGACTTGATGCAAGAGCTAATATTTCACCTGTTGAAGGCTCAATAGCAACAACCCCCCCTCTTTTATTAATCATTAAATCTTCAGCATATTTTTGAAGTTTAATATCTAAAGTTATGGTTACATCTTTACCTAAGGTAGCTAAAGTGTCATAAATACCATCTTTATAAGGTCCAATTTCTTTATTAAATCGGTTTCTTTGAATAAATTTAACACCTTTAACACCTCTTAAAGCTTCTTCATATTGTTTTTCTACTCCGTTAATACCAATTAACTCTCCTTGTTGATAGTAGCTATTTTTATCAAGTAACGCATTATTTACTTCCCCAATATAGCCTAATACATTTGCAGCAGATTTTAATGGGTATTGCCGTAAAGTACGTTTTTGAATGAAAAACCCTTTGTATTTGTACATCTTTTCTTGTAGATAAGCATAATCGTTTTTTGATAATTGTGCTAAAAATACAGAAGGTATTCTAGGGGAGTAGGTTCTTGATTTTTTATATTTTTTTATAAAATCTTTTTTCTTAATTTTTAATAAATTACAAAACTCTAATGTATCTAATGGTTTGACATCACGGGGGACAATCATAATATCATAAGATGGCTGATTGGCAACAATTAAAATTCCGTTTCTGTCATAAATAAAACCTCTTTCAGGATAGTCATACTTTACGGCTATAGCAGAGTTGTTTAATGGCGAAGGTTGGTATTTTGTGTCAATAATTTGAATGTAAAATAGCCGAATGATAAATATAATACCTACTAGAAGTATAGAAAAATATGCTGTATATTTTTTATCCATCTTATTTACTTTTATTCATTAACAATAAACTAAATATTATTAATATAAAAGTAAAAATACCTGTTAAAATTGTTCTTGAAAGAATGGTTAGTATTTCAGAGAGTTTAAAATATTCTAAACTAAAGACAATTAAATGATGTGTGAATGTTAATATTGCAATATAGCTAAGTAGTTTTGTAAAAGGTAGTTTTGTGATGTTGAAAACCAAAAAATCTATATCAGACTTTCTTAATAAACCCTTTAGAAGAGGTAACCTTAGGTAAGCTATTGCTAAAGTGGCTGCAGCATTGATACCTCCTGAGTCTAAAAAAAAATCAACAAATAAACCTAATAAAAAACTTAATACTAGTATTAAGCCTCTATCTCGCATTAAAGGGAAAACTATAATAAATAAAATGTATAAAAGCGGATTGATATATCCAGAAAATAGGATGTTATTTAATACAACAACTTGTATTAAAAGTAATATAATAAATAAAAAGCTATATTTTATTACGTCATTCATTAATAAACAGTTTCTTCTAAATTATTTATTTCTTTTTTGTCAAAATTCGTAATAATATTTACAGGACCAATGGCACTCATGTCATTAAATAATTTAATGTTTATAGATTTATAAGAATTATTTTTCTTGTTGAAATCTAAGATAATACCGACTGGTATACCTTTTGGAAATATGGTTGATCGACCACCTGTAATAATAGTATCTCCTTCTTTTATATCGGCTTGAATGGGTAAATCAACCAATTGAAGTATGTTGTAATCTTTACCATTCCAAATTAACGTACCAAAATGTAAGCTATTGAGCAGTTTTACATTTATTTTAGAGTTTTCATTTAAAATGGATAGTACTGTAGCGTAATTGTTGGAAGTTGTATTTGTAATTCCGATAATTCCCTTACTATTGATAACACCTTGGTCTGGTTTGACACCTTTTTTTGATCCAATATTAACGGTTAGATAATTGTGTTTTTTATGATATTGGTTATTAATCACATTAGCAAAAGTATAACTGTATTTTTGAAAATATTTCAGTGAATCAATAACAGTTACTGTATCATGGATGCTATTTATTAGTGTCTTAGAGAGTTTGTTTTTTAAACGTACGTTTTCTTCTAATAATAACTGGTTATGTCCTTTAAGACTAGTGTATTGTTTGAAAGAATGTATTTTGTTATAGATACCTCCTGTCAATACATTTGCAGAATTTACAAATTTACTTTTATGAAAAGAATGACTTTGTACTGTAAAATTAAGAGCAATAACTTCAAGTAGCATAAAAAGTATAAAGTACTTATACTTAATTATAAAACTTATAATCTGTTGCATATATTACTATTTCATCAATACAATTTGGTACTTCTCAAGGTCTTTTAAAGCTATACCTGTACCTCTCACAACTGCTCTTAATGGATCTTCAGCAACGTAAACTGGTAGGTCAGTCTTACGAGAAAGTCTTTTATCTAAACCTCTTAACATTGAACCTCCACCTGCTAAATAGATTCCTGTATTGTAAATATCTGCTGCCAATTCTGGTGGAGTTTGGGAGAGAGTTTCCATTACAGCATCTTCTATCCTTAAGATAGATTTGTCTAATGCTTTTGCAATTTCTCTATAAGAAATTTTTATTTGCTTAGGTTTTCCGCTTAATAAATCTCTACCTTGTACTAAAATATCATCTGGTGGACTATCAAGATCTTCAGTTGCAGCTCCTACAATAATCTTAATGTTTTCAGCTGTAGCTTCACCTACATATAAATTATGTTGCGTACGCATATAATAAGCGATATCATTGGTGAATACATCACCTGCAACTTTTATTGATTTATCACAAACAATACCTCCAAGAGCAATCACAGCAATCTCTGTTGTACCCCCGCCTATATCAATAATCATGTTTCCTTTAGGTTGCATAATGTCAATACCAATACCAACAGCAGCTGCCATTGGTTCGTGAATTAAATAAATATCTTTGGCATTCATATGCTCTGCTGAATCTCTTACGGCACGTTTTTCAACTTCAGTAATACCAGAAGGGATACAAATTACCATCCGTAAAGAAGGAGGGAAGAAGAAACGTTTTTTGATAGAAGGAATTTTTTTTATAAATTCTTTTATCATTTGCTCAGAGGCTTCAAAATCTGCAATAACCCCATCTTTTAATGGTCTGATGGTTTTAATGTTCTCATGCGTTTTACCTTGCATAAGATTGGCTTTTTTACCAATAGCAATAATTTTACCTGTGGTTCGGTCTTTTGCAACGATTGAAGGACTATCAATTACTACCTTACCATTATGAATGATTAGTGTATTTGCTGTTCCCAAGTCAATTGCAATATCTTCAGTTAAGAAGTCAAAAAATCCCATAGAGTTATTTTAATTTGGGTTATTTAAAATTGCGAATTGCCAAAGTTAATAAAATTAATGTTTAAAATGGCGTGTTCCTGTAAAAACCATTGACATACCATTATTATTACAGTAATCAATTGATAATTGGTCTTTTATGGATCCTCCAGGTTGTATTACAGCATTGATTCCTGCAAGTTTCGCAATCTCAACACAATCAGGAAAAGGAAAAAATGCATCACTAGCCATAACAGCATTGTTTAAATCAAATTTAAAATGATTTGCTTTTGTAATGGATTGGTTTAGAGCATCAACACGAGAAGTTTGCCCTGTACCACTTGCACAAAGTTGTTTATTTTTAGCTATAACAATAGTGTTTGATTTGGTGTGTTTACAAATTTTTGAGGCAAAAATTAAGTCTTCAATTTCATTGTTGCTAGGTGAAGTTATAGTTTTTGTTACCAAATCTTTAACGCTATCTGTAATACCATCTCTAAACTGTACTAGAGCACCATTCAAACAACTTCTAGTCATGGTTTCAGGCAACTTAATATCTTTTAAAACTAATAGAATTCTATTTTTTTTACCTTTTAAAATTTCAAGTGCATCCTCATTAAATGAAGGGGCTATAACCACCTCGCAAAATAATTTATGAATTTCTCTTGCTGTGTCAGCATCAATAGCTGTGTTGGTAATTAATACACCTCCAAAAGCAGAAACAGGATCGCCAGCTAATGCATCTTTATACGCTTCAAGTAATGTGCCACGTTGAGCCAATCCGCAAGCATTGTTATGTTTTAATATTGCAAAGGTTGGATCTTCATTTTTAAATTCATTCATTAAATTTACAGCAGCATCAACATCTAATAAATTGTTATAACTTAATTCTTTACCATGTAATTTGGTGAAGATATCATCAAAATCACCAAAGAAAAACCCCTTTTGATGAGGGTTTTCGCCATAACGTAATACTTTACCATTTGTTTCGCTGATTTTTAAAGCAGCTATAGTATGGTCTGCATTAAAATAATTAAAAATTGAAGTGTCATAATGAGAGGAAACATTGAATGTTTTTGCAGCGAAATTTTTACGTTGTTCTAGTGTTGTTTCTCCATTCTGCTCTGTAATGATTTCTAAAAATTCACTGTATTGCTCCATAGAAGAAACACAAATTACATCTTTAAAATTTTTGGCAGCTGCTCTGATGAGTGAAATACCACCAATATCAATTTTTTCAATAATTTCTTGTTCAGTCGCCCTAGATGCAACCGTTTTTTCAAAAGGATACAAATCAACAATTACAATATCAATTTCAGGAATTTCAAATTTTTGTAATTGAGAAATGTCACTATCATTTTCACGTCTAGATAAAATACCGCCAAATACTTTTGGGTGTAATGTTTTTACTCTTCCGCCTAAGATAGAAGGATAAGAAGTGAGTTGTTCAACAGGAAACACATCAATTCCTAATTCTTTGATAAATTTTTCTGTGCCTCCAGTTGAATAGATGGTGATATTTAGTTCTTTAAATTTTTGGACAATAGGAGCTAGTCCGTCCTTATGAAATACTGAAATTAATGCTGATTTTGCTTTCTTTTGATTGCTCATTTTTTTGTGGTGTGTTTTTTGCAAAAATACTAAAACACAATAGTTTAATCACTAAAAGGAGGGGTGTAAATAATGAACATTTTATCAACAGTTGTCTAATAAACGTCTATGGTAGCTAATCTGTCCTAAATGATAATTTAAATGTCCTAAAAGATGAAGTAAAAAATATTCTGTAGTCATTTCTTTTCCAAATACATTAATTGGGTATGTTTTGCTAAAATCTTCTTGGTCTAGAGAGGTGATTGTGTTTTCTAAGGTAGTTTTTAATCGAAAAGAATTCCCCTAGGCTTTGCCTTGGGGTTTCCGATTACACCTCTCCTTGAGGAGAGGTCAAAACTTTTTTTAGGAAGTTTTGGGTGAGGTGTAATAAATAAATTTTGATTTTTGTACCTTTAGGTCAAAATGAAACTGGCGCCCGCCTGCCGGCTAGGCAGGAAATACCCCTATGGCTTTGCCTCGGGGATACCTGCCTGCCGCAGGCTGGGTTAGTTTCAAGAAATTTTTTATTCAATTTGATTGATAATATTCTTTTTTGGAATATTTTTATCATTAAACTCATGATCTCTCTTTCTGATGTATCCTGAGTTTCCTAAAGTAGCTCCAATATAATGATTTAAATTTCCGATAAGGTGTAATGCTAAGTTACCACCAGAATTTTTAATATTAGCATTGATAACCCATAAAACAGCTTCAGAAGAATAGGCATTTATTTCTTTTTGTAAGTGGTCTAGATTTTTATGGTATAATTCTATTAAAGCATTTTTCATATTACGGATTTACAAATGATAAAAGGTCTAAGTTGGCAACTTCTGCACAAACAAACTCTAATAGTTCTGTGTCTTTTTCTGAAAAAGGATTAATAGTATGTGAGTCAATATCAATTTGACCTATGTTGTCACCATTGATAAAAATAGGTATTACAATCTCAGATTTTACTTTAATTCCGCAAGAAATATAATTTTGTTGTTCTGAGACATCCTGTACAATAAAGTTTTTATTGCTAATAGCTACTTGCCCGCAAATACCTTTTCCGAAGGGAATAATTGTGTGCTCTGTTGGTTCACCTGAAAATTGAGCAAGTTTTAGTTCATTTTTATCTCCGTTTTTAAAATAAAACCCCACCCAATCGTAATGGATAGTATTTTGTTTCAATTTATCGCAAATGTTTTGAAGTATATATTCTAACGAAGTATTGTTATTTATTATGTTGATAATGTTTTTTTTACAAATGCTAATGTCCATTAGATTGATTTATATTTGAATTACAATATTAAGATACTTTCATTTGAAAAANAGAAAAATAATCATAAGATTTTTACTAAAGTTTTTTATCACTTATTTTTTGTTAGTGGGNTTGTATTCTCTTTATTTAGAAAAAACTCAGCAAAAAGGAGGTGTATNTTCTTGTGCCCCTATTACCAAAACTGTCGCAAAACATTCTGAGCAATTAGGTCGATTTTTTGGATATCCTATCAGAGTAGAACAGCACGAATCTGAATTGGCAATGAAGTTTTATATTGGTGATGTATATGCAGCAAGAGTTGTTGAAGGATGTAATGCTATTAGTGTCATTATTTTATTCTTAACTTTTATTATTGCCTTTTCAGGAAGTGTAAAAGCTACTGTTATTTATGGAATTGTAGGTGCTGTAATAATTTATATCATGAATATTGCTAGAGTGCTTGTTTTAAGTATGTTAATGCATAAGTATCCTGAGCATCAATATTTTTTGCATAATTTACTCTTCCCAGCAGTAATTTATGGGACTACTTTTTTATTATGGATTATTTGGGTGAAACGATTTTCGTACTTAAAAGACAGTAAAAATGGATAGATTAATACGTTGGTTTCTGGCTTTTGTGCTTTTTGTGTTGCTAGTCCTTGTAAGAGCCTTTGAAGCAAAGCTATTTTATGATCCGCTTATTCAACATTTTAGATATCATTATTTATATGAAGGACTTCCTGAATTTGACACCTTAAAATTGTTCTTTTTTGTTTTTTTAAGATATATTTTAAATATGATTATTTCTTTAGGGATCATCTATGTTATCTTTAAAAATAAGAGATTGATTAAATTTTCAGTTAAATTCTATTTTGTTGCCTTTATTGTGATGTCATTGGTGTATTATGTGTTGTTAAGCACAGAAATCATGAACGATCAATGGTTGACCTTCTATGTGCGTCGTTTTTTAATTCATCCACTTTTTGTGTTGATTTTAGTACCTGCTTTTTATTACCAAAAGATGTTGGTAAAACTGTCAATATAAAAATGACTTTGGGGTCACTCTAAATTTTTTCGTTTAACAAACTCATTCAAAATAACGCTTTACTCATTAAAAAGTGTTGTTTACTCATTTTTGATTTTAAAATACTTACTAGTTTAATAGGTTTGTCATGAATCATTAAATAATAAGAATTATGAAAAATCAATTTAGCTTAGAAATCAAAACACCTTGTACAGAAAATTTCAATGAATTTAAGCCAACTCAAAAAGGTGGCTTTTGTGCTTCTTGTAAAAAAGAAGTTATTGACTTTACAAAAATGAACTCGCAAGAAATTACCACCTATTTTAAAAATAGAAACACAGAAGAAACTTGTGGTAAATTTAATAAAACCCAATTAAAAACATATGAGAAGTCTTCTAAACAAGAAAAATTGTTTAACTTTTTTAAAGGTGTTGGTTTTGCATGTTTAGCACTATTTATTGGCAAAACCTCACAAGCTCAAGATACAATAAAATACACAGAGAATTTAGATAAGAACGCTTCAAAAACAATAACTGCAAATTTAAAAAAAGACATTCTTGTAAAAGGAAATGTTACCGAAGGATCTTTACCATTACCAGGAGCTAGTATTCTATTAGAAGGGGCAACAATTGGCACACAAACCGATTTTGATGGCAATTTTGAATTTCCACAAAAACTAAAAAAAGGAGACGTGTTGATTTTTAGTTTTATTGGTATGGCATCTCAAAAAGTAGTTGTCAATACTGAAAATTCAGCTTCAAAAATTGAATTACAAGTAAATATGGAAATGGATTCTTGTGTTCTTTTAGGAAAGGTTGCTGTGAAAAAAGTGTATAGTTCAAAAAAGAAATAATAAATGAAAAGTTACTTCCTTTTTTTAATTTTCACCATTAATATTTGTACTGCTCAAGTATCAGATTTTAAAGCAATAGATTTTACTAAAGCTGATAATGTTGCTATATTAAATCAAGGAGCAAGTCTTACTAATTTACCTTTACTTGCAGAGAAACTTACACGGAAACTCCCTACTAAAGTTGAAAAATTTAGAGCTATTTATACTTGGGTTTGTAGTAATATTAAAGGTGATAATAATCAACATAATAAAGTCTCTAGAAAAAGAAAAAAGTTTCNAAATGATAGCCTTGGTTATATTAAGTGGAATAATAAATATAAAAAAACAGCCTTTAAAACGTTGTTGAAACNTAAAAAGACAATGTGTACTGGCTATGCTTATCTAATTAAAGAATTATGCTTTTTAGCNAACATAGAATGTGAAATTATTGATGGCTATGGAAGAACAGTNAATTCAAATATANAAGGNCTAGAATCAATAAACCATTCATGGAATGCAGTTAAATTAAATAATAAATGGTATTTATGTGATGCTACTTGGTCTAGTGGATATATGATTGCAGATAGTCTTTTTGTGCAAGACTATAACGTTGGTTATTTTTTAACTGAGCCTTTATTATTTGCAAAAAATCATTATCCATTACTTAAAAAATGGCTGTTAAATGAAACATTAATGAATGCAAAATTTATTGCATCACCATTAGTATATGGTGAAGCTTTTAAGCACAAAATAATGCCAATAAGTCCAGAAAAAATGAATGTTGCTGTAAATAAGAACTCTGAACTTAATTTTAGTTTTAAAACGTTAAAGAAAAGTTTAACAGATGAAGTTTCTTTAGTACAATTCTTTGGAAATAATGAAAAAAAATTAACCATTGACCATCTTAAAAATGAAAACGGATTGGTACAGTTTAAACACAAATTTAAACATAAGGGTTTTTTTGATGTTCATTTAAAAATTGATAAAGATATTGTTGCGACTTATACTGTAAATGTAAGGTAACGAAGAAAGTTTTTAAATTAATCATGTACATATAAAAAGAATATTAGTCACAAATCAACGTTCTATCATTATATTAATTCCAATTAAACTTCAAAATGCCCTGTATAATTTCAAAACAAAAAAATATACAGAACTTATCGGGTGTTTTGGTGTTTAGTTGGTATAACAGGTTATTTTAACAAATATTTAATGGCTAATCGTTAAAAAACATCTAATTTTACATCGTGTTAAAGCAAATTTTACATAAAATAGCATCTGTTTTAATGGCATTTATAGTGCTGTTTTCTTCGTTTTATTTTACGGTGCACGAGCATGTTTGTGGTGGTGAAATTGCTGATGTTTCTTATTTTATAGAAGCAGACTCATGCGGAATGGGAATGAATGAATGCACAACTGATTCTTCACAGCAAAGTATAGAAAAAGAACCCTGTTGTAAAGATATTTCTAAAGTTATTGAAGGAAATTCTAATGACCAACAAGCATTGCAAAGTTTAAATATACAGCAAGTACAATTTCTAAGTTTATTTATTAATTCTCACATTCAACTTTTTGAAAATTTAGATACTAAATCTACTTTTTTTCAAGAATATTCTCCGCCAATAGTCGTCAAAGACATACCTGTACTTTACGATACTTTCATCATTTGATTTTTTAATTATTTCAGTAGTTATCATTGTGTTATTTGTTTTTTATAACATAATAAAATTAATGTCTTAATAAAAATTTCAAAATGAAAATCATAGTAAAAATACTATTCATTTTTATTCCTATAATACTGCAATCGCAAACTACTATTAAAGGAATGGCAATGGTAAAAAATAGTCAAGGGCAAACAAAAGGTTTGCCAGATGCCACCATTTATTGGTTGGGGACTGATGTTGGTACAACTACAAATGAGAAAGGGTGGTTTACTATAAGTTACAAACCAGAATACACAAAATTAGTATTTAGTTTTGTTGGTTATAGAACCGATACAATTACAGTAAATGTACCAAAAGAAATTCATCATTTTATGCAAGAAATAAATGAATTAGATGAGGTTTTGGTCAAGTCTAAAAAGCAAAACACGGCAGTTTCCTATTTGCAATCTGCTAATATTGTTACCATTAATGAAGGCGAATTGCTTAAAGCAGCTTGTTGTAACTTGTCAGAAAGTTTTGAGACAAATCCGTCAATTGATGTTAATTTTTCAGATGCCTTGACAGGAACAAAGCAGATAAAGATGCTAGGCTTGACAAGTCCTTATATTTTGATAACCCAAGAGAATATTCCTTCGGTAAGAGGAGCTTCTCAGGCGTATGGGTTAACATTTACGCCTGGCACATGGATAGAAAGTATTCAAATAACTAAAGGGTCAGGTTCTGTAATTAATGGCTTTGAAAGTATTGCGGGACAAATTAATACCGAATTAAAAAAGCCATTAAATGATGATAAATTTTTTGTGAATGCCTACGGTTCATTGGATGGTCGTTTAGAACTCAATACACATTTTAGTCAAAAAGTATCCAAAAAATGGAATACTAGTTTTTTTGTGCATGGCAATTTACGCGATGTTAAAAAAGATAAAAATAATGATAATTTTTTAGATATTCCGTTGGCAAAACAACTCAATATTATGAATCGTTGGCAGTATACTGATGCCAAAAACGGATGGGTAAGTTTTATTAATTTTAGGTATTTAAAAGATGATAAACAAACTGGTGAAGTTGATTTTAATCCTGATTTACATAAATTAACAACCTTAAAATATGGCTCAGAAATTAATACTAATCGTGTTGATGTTTCTGCTAAACTAGGTTATGTTTTTCCTGAAACACCTTATCAAAGCATAGGTGTTCAAGCTTCATATAGTGGGCATAATCAAGATTCTTATTTTGGATTAAATCAGTATGATATCAATCATAAAAGTGTATATTCTAATGCCTCATTTAATTCTATTTTAGGAAGCACTTTGCATAAATATAAAACAGGTTTAAGTTTTACTCATGATGCTTATGAAGAAATTGTAAATACTACAGATTATAGTAGAACAGAGAATTCTTTTGGTGGCTTTTTTGAATACAGTTATGATAATTTAGATGACTTTAGTTTAACTGCTGGTCTGCGTTTTGATATTCATAATTTATTAGGAATATTTGTGACACCACGGTTACATTTAAGATATACACCATGGGATAAAAGCGTATTTAGAGCTTCAGTTGGTAGAGGTAAACGCAGTGCCAATATTTTTGCTGAAAATCAACGCTTATTTGGTTCGTCAAGGGTGATGAATATTTTAAATTCTAGTGGAAAAGTGTATGGTTTGAATCCTGAAATTGCTTGGAATTACGGATTCAGTTTTTTACAAGGATTTAATTTATTTGATAAAAAAGCCGATTTTACCATTGATTTTTACAGTACATTATTTCAAAATCAAGTAGTGGTTGATGTTGATGAAAGTCCGCAGCAAGTGTTATTTTATAACCTAGAGGGTAATTCGTATGCAAATAATTTGCAAGTACAATTTAATTATGAACTGGCAAATAACTTAGATCTCAGATTGGCATATAAATATTATGATGTAGAAACAGACTATAGAAAAGGAAGCTTGCAAAAGGCATTACAGCCTCAACATCGATTTTTTGCAAATATTGGCTATCAAACCCGTCAAAATAGTATTGGAGCCTATTGGCGATTTGATTATACATTTAATTGGTTAGGGAAACAGCGTTTACCTTTTACTGCTAGCAACCCTACTGAATATCAATTACCAAAAAAATCACCTAGTTATAGTTTAATGAATGCTCAAATTGCTAAAGTATTTTCAAAAAATTTTGAAGTTTATATTGGTGGAGAGAATTTAGCAAATTACAAACAAGAAAACCCTATCTTAGCCAGTGATAATCCTTTTGGTTCAAATTTTGATAGTACAATTGTCTATGCACCC
>JGI24023J19991_10000349_pt1 | contig 36247 bp, 41 predicted proteins | sample Cruoilmetagenom1_FD_19991 | JGI IMG/M metagenome (IMG submission 19991)
ATAAAAAAAAGAGACATGTTAGTATATATTGCTTCATACCGTATTGATCTTTTCGAGTGATTCTTCAATTAAGTAGATATTATTGTATCTGTTGGAATCAAAACATTTGTTTGAACCTGGAAAAAGAACATCACTAAAATAGAATAGAATGTCTTCCATATCTTTGTTACTGTTAGATAAAGAAAAACGATAATAGCAATCATATTCAGAGAGGATAGATTTCCATTTTTGGTCAAATCCAAGTTCAGGATCAGTTAGTTTTCTAATAGTAGATCGTAGACCCCCAAACCATACTCTTGAGATATACATTAAGTTAAGGCGTTTCTTATTATCCTTATAATATAATTGAAAAATTCCAGATTCTGCTGGAACTGATGCATTTATATCATATCGCTCAGCCTTTTTTAATTTTGACCAATTAATTTCGTAATAAGCATCATTATCTTTTAGTCTTTTAATGATTTCGTTTTTCATATAGTAAATCGAGTTTACCCTCAGTAACAAAAAACCACAAGACCTTTCTCTTTTTTACTTAAACAGTTATGATACTTTTATGTCTATAAATATTGTTTTAGTTGAACCGGAAATACCTCAAAATACAGGTAATATTGCACGAACTTGTGCAGCTATTGGAGCTAATTTGCACCTGGTAAGGCCTTTGGGATTTTCTGTAGATGATAAATATCTTAAAAGAGCCGGCCTTGATTACTGGAATCTTCTAACTGTAATTTATTATGATTCTATTAAAGATTTTTTGGAAACAGTTGAAAACTCTCAGGTTGTTTATATTACTACCAAGGCAGATATTACTTATTCAGATTTTAATTATGAAGAAGGGTGTTATCTTGTCTTTGGGAAAGAAACAAAAGGCTTACCGGAAGAATTATTAGTAAAAAATCATAATTCCTGTGTAAGAATCCCTATGGTAAATGACGCACGGTCTCTAAATTTATCAAATTCAGCAGCAATAGTTGCCTATGAAGTTCACAGACAAATGGGTTTTAAAGGTTTGCAGAAAGAGGGGCATTTGCATAGAATGGATTGGGATTCGTAGAGACGCCCAAATTGGGCGTCTGTACACAGGGAATAGATTTTTTTTCAAGGAGCAGTTAAAAATGAAGATTGGTATAATCGGTGTTGGAAATATGGGTGCAGCCATTGCAGAAGGAATAAAAAAAAGTTTTCCTGAAATAGTTATTGGCATAATGGATACAGACAGAGCAAAGGCAGAGCAGATTAGTAAAACTGTATCAGGAAAGATATTTAAATCAGATAATTATAAAGATTTCTGTTTATATTCTGATATTATTATTCTTGCAGTAAAACCTCAGTACCTTGATGGTCTTTTTGAAAAGCTTTCAGATTATACGAACAATAAAAAATTCATCTCTATAGCTGCAGGGAAAACAATATCTTATTTTGAAGAAAAAACTGGAAGTAATAATATAATAAGATTTATGCCAAATATAGCAGCCACAGTGAGTGAGTCCATAACTGCAGTTTCCCCGGGGCAGAATTCAACTGAGGAATTTGTTAAAGAAGCAGTAAACATTGCAGAATCTTTTGGTAAAGCTATTGTTCTGTCTGAATCCCAAATGTCTGCTTTTACCGGACTTTCAGGTAGTGGAATTGCATATGTATTATTGTTTATACATGCCCTTGCCCTTGGAGGTACAGAACAGGGTATTCCGTATAATCAGTCTCTGCAAATTGCAATTCAGACGGTAAATGGAGCAACTGCAATTCTTAATAAAGATACTCAAACTGGTGGATCAGAAGAAAATCCTGTTAGTCTTCTTACAAAAGTAACTTCTGCAGGAGGAACTACAATAAAAGGAATAAAAGCTCTGGAAGAGGGTGGGTTGACAGCTACTGTTATGGATGCCGTAGAAATGGCAAGCAATAAGGCAACTGAGCTGGAAGGAAAAATATGAAGCTTGAGCATACGGCAATTAATGTATCAGACCCTGTTTCAATGGCAGGGTGGTATAAAGACAATCTGGGAATGGAAATTGTTAAGTCCATGACCGATGGACCTTTAACTCACTTTTTAAGAGATAGTGGTGGTAAGATGATGTTGGAAATTTATAGAAATCCACCGGAAAAAATACCTGATTATAAAGAAATGGATCCACTTATTCTACATTTTGCATTTTTATCAGAAAATCCTGAATCAGACAGTTTAAGACTCCGTTCTGCAGGGGCTTCTATTGAAGATGATCTCCTGCTGGATGATGGATCCAGGCTGATTATGCTGAAGGATCCATGGGGAATTAGTATACAGCTGTGTAAACGTACTACACCTCTACTCGTTGTCTGATAAGTTATTTTTGGAAAAATCAAGAGTATTCGTAAAACAATCCAGATTTATAGTCTTGTCATGGGTGACAAAAAGAATTGTATTCTCCTCTGAGGCTCCTATTTTATCACATAAATCCAGTATCTTTTCCTTATTATAGTTGTCCAGGCCCTGGCATGGTTCATCGAGTATTAAAAGATCGGGATTTTTTATCATGGCTCTTGCCAAAAGCACCATTCTCATCTCTCCATAAGACAGACTGCGAAACATAGATTTATGCTTGTTGACAAGACCAATAAAATTGAGCCATTCTTTGGCTTTTTCAATATCCAGGTTGTTTATCTCTGTATACAGGCCAACAGAATCGTAGATACCCGATATAAGTACCTCCAATACTGTTGTTCTTACTCTGTAGTTAAGTTGAAAATCACCTGAAACAAAACCAATTCTCTTTTTTATATCCCAAACACTTTCTCCACTGCCTCTTCTTCGGCCAAAAAGAGAAATATTATTGGAATAAGCCTGCTGATTATCACCATTTATCAGGCTTAAAAGGGTTGATTTCCCGGAGCCATTTGGACCGGTAATTTTCCATTTATCGCCTCTTTTTACATTCCAGTTTAATTTTTTAAGTACCTCTAAATCTCCATATTTTACAGAAACATTTTTCATTTCAATAAGGGGCTCATTTTTTTGTTCAATATTTATACTTTTTTGTTTTTTATAAAGTAATAAATTTTTAGGCGGATTTATATTTTTTTCCAGTATATGTTCTTTCATATACATTTCTATTCCTTCTTTCAGTTTACCTGAAAATTTTACACTGCCTGCTGAAAGCAGGAGCATATGGGTACATTCAGGAATAATATCTTCAACTTTACTGGTAATTATAATAATTTTTTGATTACTTTTAGCTATTTCATTTATTATCATTTTAAGATTTTCTCTTGAACTAATATCCAGACCGTCAAATGGGTCATCTATTACAAGCAATTCAGGTTTTTTCAGAAGTGCTAAAAGAAGTATGGTTTTTCTAAACTCTCCGGTCGAAAGAACACGAAGACCTTGGTTAAGTACTCCTTGCAAAGAAAACATAGAAAGAAGCTTATTGGCATAGCTTATGTCCTTATAATTGTTAAGAGATAAGAAATCTTTAACAACTGTTCCTTTGTCTGTAGCTCCGTGCATAAGTCTGGAAGCGTCTTTTTTAATTTCTGACTCCATTATTTTATCCTGAAGTTCAAATGAAGAGTAGGCCGTTTTAACTGTACCGGACATAGTCCCTTTTTCAGGTTCCAAAAGTTCTGCCATTACTTTTCCCAGAACCGATTTTCCTGATCCGTTTATGCCTGCAATTACCCATGCATTTCCAGGTGTAAAATCTGCAGTTATATTGTCAAGAATTATTTTCCTTCCGAGTCTAATTTTTATATTTTCAAGTTTTAACATATTTGAAATCTCCTCTATTATTTTTCATTTGAACCAGATCACTAAAAACCTTTACAAAAGGGTTTTTAATATTTCTGTTGTTCATACATATTCCAACAAGATAAGATTCAAAGGTCGGTTCTATTTTGAGAATTCTTATTTTTTCTTTAAAAGGACTCTTTTCAATTACAAGTTCTGGTACAAGCCCTATTCCACAACCCAGGCTGACCATGGCAAGTATTGCTTCGTTACCTGATACCTGAGCGTATATTTCGGGACTGATATTTTTTTTGTGAAACCATAGATCTGCTCTTTTTCTGGCAACACCTTTTTCCGGAAGTATAAAAGGTGTATTTTCCAGATCTAGAGTCCAGTTATTTTTTGTTAAAAAACCTGTATCAAAATCAGGTGCTACAAAAACAAGTGGAGTGACTGTAATTGGATAAAAAGTTACATTTTTAGGTAGTTTCTCGGGTAGAGAAATTATAGATATATCAATTTCTTCATCAATTACTTTTTGCAAAGTGCTTGATTCATTTCCTGTAATAAGATTTATATGAATATCAGGATAAAGTGCTCTAAAATCTTCAATTATGGGTGGCAGTATGCTGTAACAGGCTGTTACAGTGCAGTATAAAGAAATTTCTCCTTTTAGCTTATCTTCATTAGTCAGGGCAGTATTTTTAAATTCTTTCAGCTTTTCCAATATTTCAATGGCATAACTTTTAAACAATTCTCCTGCAGGGGTCAGCGTAACTGTCCTGTTGCTTCTTTCCAGGAGGCTGTACCCCAAATCATCCTCCAATCTTTTTATGCTTCTTGTAAATGCGGAAGGACTTAAGTTACATCGCATACTTGACTTCCCAAAATGCAGGGTCTCTGAAATACTTATAAAATGCTTTAATTGTATTATATCCATTTCACGCTTCCTTGTGTTGCAAAATTAGCAATAAAAATGAAAGTATAAACCGTTTAACACAATTAATATATATGATATATTTGTTTTTTAACACTAAAATCAGGAGAAAAGTATGAATTATTTTAATTCTTTACCATTAAGATTACAAATTGAGGAACTTGGCCAGTGCCGGTTCATGAATGAAAGTGAATTTACAGGAATAGAAAAACTGAAAGGTAAAAAAGTTGTTATTGTTGGATGTGGAGCCCAGGGATTAAACCAGGGTCTTAACATGCGGGATAGCGGTCTGGATGTTTCATACACTCTTAGAGAATCATCAATTAGTTCAAAACGTCAATCCTGGAAAAATGCAACAGAGAATGGTTTTAAGGTTGGAACATATAAAGAAATGATTCCTTCTGCAGATCTTGTATGTAATCTTACACCGGACAAACAGCATGGCCCTGTAGTTAAAGAGATAATGCCTCTAATGAAAAAAGGATCAGCCCTTGCTTATTCTCATGGGTTCAATATTGTAGAAGAGGGTATGCAGATTCGAGAAGACATAACAGTTGTTATGGTTGCTCCTAAATCCCCAGGGACGGAGGTGAGAGAGGAATATAAAAGAGGTTTTGGTGTTCCAACCCTTATTGCTGTTCACAGAGAGAATGATCCCAATGGTGATGGCCTGGAAATAGCTAAAGCATATGCTGCTGGAACTGGTGGACATAAGGCAGGAGTTCTTCAGTCTTCATTTGTTGCAGAAGTTAAGTCAGACCTTATGGGAGAACAAACCATTTTATGCGGAATTCTTCAGGTTGGTTCATTGCTCTGTTTTGATAAAATGATTGAAAATAATATAAATGCTGAATATGCAGCAAAACTTGTGCAGTATGGTTGGGAAACAATTACCGAAGCCCTTAAACACGGTGGTGTAACTAATATGCTGGACAGGCTGTCAAACCCTGCAAAGATTGTTGCCTTTGAACTTTCAGAACAGCTCAAAGAACTTATGGGAGATCTCTTCAAAAAGCATATGGATGATATTATGAGTGGGGATTTCTCTTCAGGAATGATGAAGGACTGGGCAAATGATGACAAAGATCTTCTTACATGGAGAGAAGAAACAAGTAAAACAGCTTTTGAAAATACTAAAGCTACAGATAAAGAGATTAGTGAACAGGAATACTATGATAATGGTATTTTGATGGTGGCATTTGTTAAAGCAGGTGTTGAACTTGCATTTGAGACAATGGTTTCTGCAGGAATAAAACCGGAATCTGCTTATTATGAATCCCTTCATGAAGTTCCTCTTATTGCTAATACTGTAGCAAGGAAAAAACTTTATGAAATGAATGTTGTAATTTCAGATACAGCTGAATATGGAAATTATCTTTTTGCAAGTAAATGCATTCCAATGCTCTCTGATTTTATGAAGACCATTGATTCTGATGTAATTGGTAAACCACTTTCTGTTTCAGATAACAGTGTTGATAATATTAAACTTATTGAAGTTAATGAAGCTCTTCGAAATACCGGAGTAGAAAAGGTTGGAAAAGTACTGCGTGGTCATATGACAGCAATGAAAGCTATTATATAAAACTATTTTAAATAGATATTTGAACCGACTGTATTGCAGTCGGTTTTTGTTTTCAGGAAATTGTATAGTGGGCACTATAGTTATTTACAATAATAAAGCCAAGATTTTTATATAAGGCAAGTGCTGATTTGTTTTCTTTTTTTACATAGAGGACAGCTTTTTTTTCAGATTTGTGAATTTCATTTAAAAGTATTTTCATTAGATATGTGGAAATCCCCTGGTTCCTGAATCCCGGTTTTGTATAAACTCCTCCTATTTGATTATAGCCAAAACCCTGTCCGTTTGTATTAACCTTTGCAATAATCTCTTTACCTACCAGCCCATAATAAACAATTTGATCTGTACATGTTTTTTTTAAATTTAACAGAGCAGCCTGTTGATTTATTGCAGAATTTCCTACCAGCACTTCTTCCAGTAGATAAGCTTTTTCCAGGGGGAATAAGCTTAAAGTATCCCTTTTTTTTGCTTTTTTTGTTTTAATAAAATTTTTATCAATGAAAAATTGATTGTTTGAATTTTCCTTAAGCAATGAATAATCTATTGTTGAATAAGAATTGTAATTTAGTATTCTTTTTATGTTTTCACTATCTTTTGTTATGCCCAGTATACAAAATATTTTATTTTTATAAGTAATTACCTTTTCTATCATTTTTTTAAGTACTTGCTTTGAGGGGGGGGTATCAGAAAAAATAGGCATTAATATTCCTCCAGAAGTAATCATAATTGCATTTAATATAATATTTTGATTTAAATCTGAAACCTCACAGAATACTTTTGCAGTTTTTGAAAGAGGAATATCAAGTTGTCCATTCTGATTCATTCTGGATATGAAAGATATAGATTTATATTCATACTTTAGTGCAAAATTAAGAAAAGAATTTTTAAAGGAAGTTGTCAGTTCAATAACTGCCATTAATTACTATCCTTAATTTTTAAACTTTCTATAGGAACAATCCCTGTTGGTGAATACTGTCCCAATAGTGCGGAAAATCCAGCCATGAATGATTCATATCCAGTTCCATAAACAGCTACAGCAGATGTTATCCATTCCTGTTCCTGTATATAAATAGGGCTCAACGCTGATATGACTGAAACTTTTACAGGAAGTGTTTTTAAAGTTTTAAGCATCTCAAGACTAAAATCATTTACAAGACAAAGGATTACTCTATCAAAACTTTGAGCTTTTAATTGAAAATCCATCAGAAATTTGCTTTCCGATTCTTTATCAGGAATGAATGGAAAGTAATAAGTTGAAGCATTTTTAATTTGCTTTTTACCTTCCGACAGAAATGTTTTGTAAGGAGCAGCAATGAGTATATTGCTATCATTTTCAATAATTATTGGAAGATCAGTATTTCTTAAAATACTGACACTTCTAAATGCCTGATCAAGAAAAAATTCACTTCCAGTTGAATTTGGAATATCATTTGTAATTTTTTTAATATCAGGGTACAGGCTTACAGAATCTTCTCTTTTCAAGTAGGTAAATTTTGTTTTTAAAATTCTACTTACTGAACTTTTAATAATTTCTTTAAAACTATTTTCTGTCTGTAATTTGTTATAAAGATAATCCCATATTTTTTGATATGTCTTTGCTGTTCTGGATATCATTATTATATTATTCCCTGCAACAAGAGAATTGTAACATATTTTATCTATACCTATGGATGTACTATCAGCTCCTTCCATTATCATATCATCTGTAATTATTATACCTTCAAATCCCATTTGTTCCCTTAGTAGTGTTGTTAAAAAGTATTTAGACCCGGAAGCGGCAATATTCTCACCGGTTATTTCCGGAAATGAAATATGCCCACTCATAATTGCCGGGATACCTCTTTTTATGAGAAAACGGTAGGGTAATAATTCTCTGTTCCAAAGGGTCTCGAAATCTGCATTAACTATAGGAAGCATACCATGAGAATCTCCACTAGCTGATCCATGCCCGGGAAAATGTTTTGCTGTACTTATTACTGAGGTACTTTCCTGACCCTGGAAAAATGAAGTTGATAAGGATGCTGTACTTACAGGATCAGAAGAGAATGCCCTTGGTCCAATTACAACTGCATCCGGATTTGTATATATGTCTACAGTAGGAGCAAAGTTCATATTTATACCAATTGTTTTAAGTTCATTACCAATATATTTTCCTGTTTTATAGGCATCTTCAGGCATGGATGTTGCTCCAATACTCATATTGCCAGGGGTAATTGATGTATTCCCTTTAATATGACGTACCCAACCACCTTCCTGATCAGTAGCAATAAACAGGGGTATTCCCAAAGGAGTTTCTGCAGCAGTCTTTTGCATAAGAGAGATACTTTTACCTAACCTTTCAAGGTTTGACACATTCCAGCCAAAAATCTTGACTCCGCCAATTTTTTTATTACTTATCCAATGTAGAATGTCTTCTGATGGATCAAGACCATAATAACCCAAAAGCATGACCTGTCCCAGAAGTTCAGTATTGTCCATTTCTGAAATTATTTGCTGAATAAGAATATCTGGTTCTGTGTTATCAAAAAAATGAGGCAGGGCAGGTATAATCGAGGGAAACAGGAGGATAAAGATAACAGTAAATGTTTTGATTTTATTCATCTTAACCCCATTGATATCCGTAGGGGCGAACGGCCTGGTCGCAACTTCGTTGCTGCTCGGCTCTGCAACCTTAGCCGTTCGCCCCTACGGTTTTACACGTATTTCATCCCTTTTATATCATCGATATACTGGGTAGCACAATGGGTGGCAACAGCACCTTCTCCAGCTGCTACAATAACCTGTCTGAATGGAGTTGCCCGAAGATCACCAACTGCAAATAATCCGGGAGTTTCTGTTTCCATTCTTTGATTAGTAATAACAAACCCGCCTTCATCAGTTTTTTCATTAGGAATTAAAGAAGTTTGAGGAAGGGACCCTATAAAAATAAAAACAGCATCAAATTTTTCTTCTTTTTCCTTTCCTGTTAATGTGTTTTTAAGAATGACACTTCCAACCTTAAAATCCCCTTTAATTTCTTTTACCACTGTATTAAATTTAACTTTTATTTTTTTATTTTTCAGAACCCTGTCAGCTAAAGATTTTTGGGCTCTAAATCTATCTTTTCTATGTATCATTGTAATTTTAGAACTTAAATTAGATAAAAAAGAAGCCTCATCACAGGCTGCATCTCCACCACCAACAACAAGAATTTTTTTATCCTTAAAAAATGGTCCATCACAGGTTGCACAAAAAGATACTCCCCGGCCGGAATATTCTTTTTCCCCTTTTACATTCAATAAGCGTGGTTTAGCTCCTGTTGACATTATTACAGTCAGAGATGTGAACTCACCATTAGAGGTTGTTACGGTAAATATATCTCCATTTTTGGTTAATTTCGTTGCAGAAGCTGTTAGAAACTCTGCTCCAAATGTTTCAGCCTGTTTTTCCATATTTTGTGAAAACTCAAATCCTGAAATAGGTTCAGGAATACCAGGATAGTTTTCCAGATCACTGATATTTAATGCCTGACCTCCCGGGGCCATCTCTTCAATAACTAAAACCTTAAGATTTGCTCTTGCTCCATACTGTGCTGCTGCCATTCCACCAGGGCCTGCACCTATAATAATCAGATCTTTGTCTGTTTTCATCCTGTCCTCCTAAGTTTTCTTAGTCCTGCCAATATAAGTAAAATCATATATAGAGTCAACACTTAGGCTTAATAGCTCTTATTAAATATAAATTACATTATGCTCAATTATTAAGTGCTAAACTCCATTTTTTACTGACCGATTATAGAGTTAAGGGGAGTGTGTCTAAATGATGGAATCACTTGAAAATATAGAGTTGTTAACAGATATCCTTGAAAAAGAGATAATTCTTGTAACAGCTTTTACTGAAATTGAAAGCATAATTATGGATTCTATTATTATAAATAACTGGGATATTCTGGAATCCTCAATCATCCAGACTCAGGACATTGCTCTGGATATAGAGAAGCTTGACATAAAACGGGAAGCTTGTGTGGAACAGCTACGGGATGAACTGGGGGAGGATAAAAATGCTCATTTCTATCATCTTACAGTAAATTTAAATTCAGATATGAAAGATAAACTAAATAATCTTTATCGTTCACTTAAACTCTCTGTTTTAAACCTCCGGAATATTAACTTGCGAATTGATACATATGTAGGAACAGTTACCGGAATTATGAAACAAACTCTTAAAGAGATATATCCAAATAGAAGGGGTTCTTTATACTCCAGATCAGGAATAATAAGAGAAGCAGATAATAACCCTATGGTCTTAAACAGAAAACTATAGGGTGGAAGGAGCTATATTATGCAATCTACTTTTGCAGGAATTGAAATAGGAAAACGAAGTCTTGTAGCACATACTACGGGTTTAACAACAATAGGACACAACCTCAGTAATGCATCTGTAGAAGGATACAGCAGACAGAGAATCCAGCTTGGATCATTTGATCCTATCTATGTTCCCGGACTTAACAGGGAAGCTACCCCGGGACAAATAGGTCAGGGAGTTACTGTTGAAAGTGTTGAGCGTGTACATGATCAGATATTACAGGGCAGAATAATAAGTCAGGCAAATGGCAGAGGATACTGGGAAGCCAGAGACAAATACTTACTAATGGTAGAGCAGGTATACAATGAGCCCGCAGAAACATCCCTTAGAAGCCATATGGATCAATTTTGGGAAGCATGGCAGGACTTGTCACTAAGACCGGAAGAAACTGCCAGCAGACAGGCTGTTATTCAACGTGGTCAAACCCTTGTAGGGAGTATTCATAATCAGTATCGTGGACTCAAAGATATCAGAGACATGCTTGAGCTGGAGGTTACTGCAACTGTAGACAGTGTTAATGGGATATTAACAGATATTAGTAATCTTAATGAACAGATTGTTAAAGTTAAAGCAATGGGTGATAATCCAAATGATCTTCTTGATCGTAGAGACCTCTTAACTAAAGAACTGTCAGGTCTTATGGAAATTACTATAGATAACAGAGACCCCGATGAGTTTACTATTACCACAGGCGGCTTTCATTTAATACAGGGTAGGGTGGTTTCTTTACTTAATGCAGAACCAGATCCTCAGAATGAAGGATATTCTACTGTTAACTGGGCCGCAAATGATGAAGAAGTTCATCTTTTAGGTGGAAAACTTGCATCTTTTGTAAAATTGCGAGATCAGGATCTTAGATCTGAAATACAAAATCTGGATATGATGTCGATAAATTTTGTTGATATGGTTAATGAAAATCATAAGGCAGGATATGGATTGAATGGAAAAACAGGACTTGAGTTTTTTGATGAATATCCTGTGGTTAATAATGTCGCTGGTAATTATGATACAAATGGGGACGGAGCTTTTGATTCTACATATTTATTCAGAATAAATGGTGGAAATGAACTAGATGGAAGTGAGCAAATTGGTCTTCAGGGGACTATGCAGCTCTCAGGAGCTTCAGGGAATATAGGTGTAGATTATTTCCCTACGGATACTGTAAATGATATTGTGAAGAAAATAAATCTATCCGGTGCAGAGGTAGTAGCCAGGCTTGATCGAAATGGGCATCTTCAATTAAAGGCTTCTCCAGCAGTACAAAAGGAAAATCCTGATTTTGTAATAAGGCATGTTGAGGATGATGGGCAGTTTCTGGCCGGTTATGCTGGAATTTTAATAGGAACAGGCCCTGAAGGAGCTTATGATTTTAATCAGTCAGATGCTGTTACTCTATTGAGAGGGGAAGGTCTTGCTTATTCTGTGGCTCCTGTACCTCACCCATCAGGATGGCTTGAAATAAATAAAACAATAATAAATGATACTGGTGCTCTTGCAGCAGGTTTTGGTGTGAATGGGCATCTTTCTAATCCAGGTGATGGTTCAGCTGCTATTGAAATTGCCGCATTACGTAATAATGATGTAATGGTAGGACGATTACGAAGCTTTGATGAGTATTTCTCGTCAACAATTGCTAATGCAGGTCTAAAGGGTGAAGCAGCTTCCAGAGCTTTAAAAACCGAAGATTTGATTATGAAGGATCTGGAAACTATGAGAGAGTCAATTTCCGGAGTTAATATTGATGAAGAACTTGCACAGATGATTAAGTTTCAGCATGGATATTCAGCTGCTTCCAGATTTGTAACTGAGATTGATAAAATGCTTGATACAATTATAAATAGAATGGGAGTGTAGTCATATGGATCGCATAAGTACAAATATGACAAACGATGATATGCAGTACTATCTGCAGTTAAGAAATTCAGAAATGAATACACTGCAGAATCAGATGGCAGAAGGTACAAAAATCAAAAATCTTAGAGATGATCCTGTCAGTGCTGCTCATTCTGTCAAATATTTGTCTAAAATTGATCGTTTAAATCGTTTTACAAGTAATATTGATGATATTATGAGTGAAAATAGAATTGCTGAAAGTTATATGGTAAGTGCAAATAATATTATTCATCGAGTAAGAGAACTGGCCATTCAGGGAGCAAATGACACATATACAGATTTTGAAAAAAATATAATGGGTGAAGAAGTAAATCAGCTATTAAATGAACTGGTTTCTATAGCAAATTCAAAAACTTCAGATGGCACTAGTATGTTTGCTGGTGATAAAACTCAGAGTGATGCGTATAGAGTATTATCCAGCCGTGTTCCAGGTTCATTAAATAAGGTTATTACAGATGTTCAATATGCAGGATCTATAAACCCTATAAAGGCAGAAATATCTGAATCAAGCTATATTGATGCAGGTTTTTCAGGTAACAGGGTTTTCTGGGCAGAACAGCAGCAGATAATTTCAAATAGAGATACTCAAAATTATGTCGCTACCGCAGATTCGAAGTTTAGAATAGATAATGATTATATTAGTATCAAAGCCGGGGATAATATTCATACAGTTATAGCCAGAATTAACAATTCCGATGCGGCAGTTAAAGCAGCACTTGATCCTGTTCAGAATTCTTTAGTTCTTGAAAGTACAACTGCCCACCAAATATGGCTTGAGGATAGTGGCGATGGTCGTATTTTAAAAGATCTGGGGTTAATATCAGAAATAGGTAATCCTCCAAATAATATTTCAAGGGATGCTGAAATAGGAGGTGGATCATTATTTGATATGGTAATAGATTTAAGGGATCAGTTATATGCTGGAAATACAATTAATATTGGTGGTTCCAGCTTAAAGGGTTTAACTCTTGGTCAGGATAATATTATATCATCAATTGCATCTCTGGGATCTCATGAGGAAAGACTACAAACAGTTAAAGAGCGTTTAAACTCCGAAATACCGGAAACAATAGCACAGAATTCAAAAGAAGTAGATCTTGATATGACTAAGGCTATAACTGACTTGAAAATGCTGGAATATACTCAAAAAGCCGCAATGCAGGTAGCTGGTAGAATATTGCAGCCTACATTACTGGATTTTCTAAGATAGGGCAATCTAATATATTAAGGTAGGATAAATGCAGGTACTAACAAAACCGTACGGAAAAATAGAAGTAGATGAACGACAGAAAATTTATTTTCCTGGTGGATTACTGGGATTTGAAAATTTAAAAGATTATCTTTTACTGGATGCAGCTCAACAGCCATTTTATTGGCTTCAGTCTCTGGATGTACCTGAAATAGCTTTTGTTATGATAAATCCGGGAATTTTTCGACAAAATTATCTTCCGGAAGTATCAATTTCTGAACTTGAAGAAATTGGTTTGAAAAATGAAGATTCAGATAATACTCTGGTTTTTGCAATAGTAACAATACCGGAAGAACATTCAAAAATGACAGCTAATTTACAGGGACCAATAATAATTAATAGGGAAAAAAAACTTGGCAGGCAGTGTATATCAACGAATAATGATTATAAAACGCAGCATTATATTCTTGAAGAACTGGCAGTTGAAAAGGACAGTGTATGCTGATACTTGCAAGAAAAAAAGATGAAAGTATTATTATTGATGATCACATAGAAATATCTATAGTTGAAATAAAAGGTGATCAGGTCAAAATTGGAATTAATGCACCCAAATCAGTTAAAATATTTAGAAATGAAGTTTATCTGGCAATTCAGGAAGCAAATAAAGCTGCGGCTAAGTCTGGAACTGAATTACCTTCTCTTGATATTTTTAAGAATCCTTGAGGTTTTCATAAGTAGTATTAAATTCAGTATTTATATTTATAAAAATTTCTACAAGATCAGGATCAAAATGTGATCCTGAGTCTTCTGTAATAATTTTCATTGCTTGTTCGTGGGTGAAGGGCTTTTTATAGCTTCTTTTCATTCTAAGTGCATCATAAACATCTGCTAAAGCTACTATTCTGGCTGGTAAAGGTATATCTGTACCACTAATACCATAGGGATATCCTTTTCCATTCCATTTTTCATGATGAAATGTTGCAATTTGTGTTGCCATTGGATCAGGGTAAGCTTTTAAAATATAAGCACCATTTATAGTATGTTCTTTCATTATTTTCCATTCATTGTCATCCAGAGATCCTGGTTTTGTCAGGATATCATCAGGTGTCCCTATTTTACCAACATCATGCATAGGAGCAAGAAAAAAAAGGTTTTCAATAAACTCTGTATTTACACTTGGATAAGCTGGATTATTAAATAATTTAGCAGCAATGGATTTAGAATAGGCTCCTACTCTTTGAATATGATTTCCAGTATCATTGTCCTTTAATTTTGAAGCTTCCAGAAGACTTAGGAATGTTTTTTCCAATAATGCCTTGTTCCCTTCTGATATGTCATCAAAAATACCAATAAAGAATTCCGGAATTAAGTTTTTACCGTTTTTTATTCTTCTTTCTGTGAAGGGATTTATAATTAAATTTGAAATAATATCCAATCTGTCATGATGTTTTGATTCAATTCTACCTTTAAATGAATGACCATCTTGTTTGTTGATAAGATTTTTATATATANCACCAACTCTTTCGGGNGTTAGGGAANGTGAAAAATCATGAACTAAATTTACAGGTAGTTTTCTTTCCTGAAAAAGAAACAAAGACTGATATGAAAAATTATTCCAAATTATATTAAGTTTGAGATCCAGTATTACCGCAGGGATTTTGCTGTGTTTAAGATTATCCATTACTTTTAAATGTCGGAAAGGAAGATTTGCTTCGTCAAGNAAACCAGATTTCTGAGAATCAGTGGATTTATTTTTTGAGGATATAGGATTACTTATTTCATCAAGATCAATAAGTTCTTCTATTGGTTCAAGTTCATCAGGTTCTAATAAATCTTCTACAATATTACTCATTACAATCTAAGGCTTCCTGGTTATTCCTATCTCTGCCTCGCTCCTTCTTAAGTATAATGGTCCTTCAGAATCTGTTGAGGGTCCAAATTCCTGAAACTTTTTTATACCTTGAACAATAAGATTGCCCGCCCAGGATTTTTTATTAATTACATCAACACTAAATTTTGAGTCCAGCTCAAAAAGCTGTGAAAAATCAAATGTATCAGGCCCAGTTAATAAAACCTTATCGTATTTCTTAAGTTTAGCAATAATATCCTCAGTAGTCAAATCAAGATCATCAGATATTTTTTCACCATTTTTAAAAAATGCAGTATAGTATCGTTTTTTTCTTGCATCAATCAATGGCACTACAATTCCTTCAAAGTAGTCAAGCCCGTATGCAATCATGTCTAAGGTAGAAATAGTGACCATAGGTACACCTGAACCTAAACTTAAGCCTTTTGCAGTGGCCATTCCAATACGAAGACCTGTAAAGGATCCTGGTCCACCAGAGCAAACTATNAGATCAAGATCTGCAACAGATAGATTTTCTCTTTTAAGAAATAAATCTATTTCAGTAACAAGTGTTTCGGAATGTTTAAACCCTCTTGAACTTGAGAAATCGTATCTATTTTCATCAGTTTTAAGACAGATGCTGAAAACTTCAGTAGATGTATCAAATGCCAGAATATTCATTATAGACCTTCTATGTCAAATTGACGTTTGTTATCCGGTAAAATTGTAATAGTTATTATTATAGTATTTTCCGGTAAAAAATCACTTATTTTTTCACTCCATTCTATAATAGTTATATTTTTATCATACATAAATTCAACTACACCTAGTAATTCAAATTCCTCTATAGACTCAATTCTATATAAATCCATATGAAAAAGATTTATTCTACCTATATATTCAGAAATGATTGTATAGGTTGGACTTGTAATTTCATCAGTAATATCAAGTCCCAGTGCTATTCCCTTTACAAAAGTTGTTTTACCTGAACCTAAAGTACCCCTAAGAGCTATGATATTACCTGGTTTTAGATTTTTTGATAGATTTTTACCAATTTTTATTGATTCTTTTTCTGATTCTGAAAATAAAGTTCTCAGCTGAGTTTACCTTCTTTTTCCATTAAAAGTATATATTCTTTGAGATTTCTTATAGCTGAAATTACAGGAAAATCAGGTGCTATTGTAAATTTTATATCAACTTCTTTAGTTCCAAAAGGTGTTCTTTCCAGTGAAAACTCAATTTTATTTTCACTTGATATAGCTCGTTTATTATTAAGAACAGCAAGCCCTGTAAATTCTTCTCTGTAGTGGAGAGGAATGTCTTTACGTAATATATCTTTAATTTCAATCACTTCCATATTATAACTCTATTAAAAATACAGATAATCGTCAATAAGATAAACTTGAAACGAGATTTCTTCTTAGTCTAAATCATAAATAAAAGAATTAATACTATTAATATTTTTCTGTGATACTTTTGTAAACATAACATGCATAACTGCACCCATTGGTTTAATTCTTTTTAATGATTTATTTTTTGCAAAAGCTGTAATTTTATCTCCATTTAAAGACTCAAATTCAATTTTTAGAAGTTCACCAACTCCCAAAGGATAAGATGCCCTCATAGAGCATCCTCCCGCGGATATTTCTATAATTGTACCCAAAATTCCAGAATTGCTATCAACAACAGCTTTTCTTTTTTTATTTCTTCCTGTACCGGTTGTAATAATTCGAATAGGATAAAAATATGCAGGACGACCCATAGCTTTTCTACGGTGTTTTCTTTGTTGAGCCTGTTGTATACTCTTGGAATGTTGTAAAAAAAGACTGGGAACACCCCTAATATTATTATACCCTGATATTTTACTGGAGAATGAGTAACCCTGACCATTTGGTTTCCAAAAAAATACCTGAACTTTTGTCCATTTTTTCCATCTAATTTGATTCCCATGGTCATCCCTGGGAATTTTTACTCCAAGATAATCTTTAAGATTTGATGATACCTGAGATTCATACCTGGTTCCTCCGGGGGTTGAAAGGTGAAGCTTCTGGCCAGGATTTAGTTGCTTTGTACCAGTCATTATTTGTTTTTTTTCACTGTTTCTTTCAATTTTTTGTTTTATTCTATAGAGTAATAATTTCTGTCCTTCCTTGATATTTGCAGGAGCAATATCATCTTCCAGTCTATTAAATGCTTTTTTTAAGGTAGAATTAAGAGTTTTAGAATTTTTAAGAAGATTATAGGGATCTTTTATGGAGTAGGTTTTTATAAGATATTCCAGTGTTCTTATTTCCGGGTTACTAAGACCAAGAGAAGCAGCTTTTTTCCTGAAAGGACGTTTATTATATTTCCCTGATTTTCCTCTGCTTGTGGGTCTTGACCCTGAATTGCTTCCGTTTCCGGAAGATTTTCCTGAAATTATTAATAAAATTATAAAAACAAAAAAAACAATAATACCAATAATAATTGACGTATTACTTTGTTTTTTTAATGTCATTATAGCTTCCTGAAGTATAATATAGTTCAATTATTACTCCTCTATTTTTTCAATTAAATTTAAAAATTCCAATAACTTATTTACTCTTGGAGCAATTTCATATTCCATCAAATCACCAATAAGTATAGAATCATTGATATTAAATGCATCAACTAATTCTACTAAAATAGTATTAAGATTTTTGTAAAAGTCAATAAAACTTTCTGAGTCCAAAGATTCCTTACTAATATCAGTATAGCCAAATTCTTTAAGAAAGGGGAATATCCTAATCAATTTTTCAGATAAATCTATAAAATTGAGAACAGAGTCCATTGCTTTTTTATCATCTCCAGTTTGAAGCATTATGGAAACATCAGATATTTCAGGGATTAAACCCTTTAAAAGTTCTGCAGTATTTTGAATTTCGGTAAATGGAGTTGTCACTTCTTTAATTCTGGTATTAAGTATCAGGGAAATGTTATTAAGAAGCTGCAGAAGATTATACTCATTTTCTAATTTATTTGTATTTTCCTGTTTAAACTTACTAATACATTCATTGAGTGAGAGAGTTCCGTATTTTGGCAAATCTTTTTTTGAGAGAAAAGAATCAAGTGTATTCGTAACATAAGGCAGCTCTGTTAATAAATCAGATGAAAGAGAATCATTTTTACCTTTTATTGCACTTTGTAAAAGACTAATATACTGATATAGCGTTTGGAGATCCGAGATGTATCTGTCTGATCCTGAAATAGCTGTTATATCCAATTGTGTAATATTTTCAAGAATAAATTTTCCCCATTCACTTTTATTGCTTAGTGTAAGGGTTTGCCCATCCTGTACTAATCCTGTTATTTCTAATCCGGACTCAATTAGCCATTCAGATAAACCAGAATACAGTTCATTTAATGTTTTTTCATTTTCAATTGTTACGTCAAAGGGTTCATCATTTAGTGTAAATATCATTCATAATCTCCTGGTTCCTATTCTCAATTATTATTACTGAAATTTTCTATTGACTTGGAACTGTCTTCCATAGTTTTTAAAGCACTTTCCATTCTACCAAATTTAATTCGTAATTCAAGTTCTTTATCATCAAGTTTTCTGTTCATATTTAAAATGTCCGTTTCAGTACGACTAATTTGACTGTCTATCCCTGAAATTCGGGTTGCAACCAAACCGCCTATTTGTGTATAGGAATTGATATATCTGTCTACTTCAAATGCCGCTCCTGAATCTACAATAAGATCACCATCAGTATCTGATCCAAATAATTCTTTTATTTGTAAAATATTACCATTAAGAGCTTCATCAAGATTATCTTCATTAATCTCAAGATAACCTCTAAGTTTTGCCTTATTGACTCCTCCTCCAAAACCACTGGAGTTAGTTGAGATGCCTATCTGTGCCAAAAGATTAAGATTGTCTGTACCCTCAGTTTCATAAGATTCCATTGCTATCTGCTGGAGTCTGTTTTTTAACTGTGAGAAAGTCATATCTCCCTGAAAAACACCCAAAATTGATTTTGCTTTTTCTTTTTCTTCATCTGTTAGATATTCAAGTTCACTAATTACACCTGCATCATTACTTGTTAATATATGAATATTTTGCATTACCTGGTTATAATTTCCAACAAAGGCAATAATGCCATCCTTAACAGCTTCTTTATCTGGTTTAATTTTAATTTCTATCTCTTTGCTGCTGGTTGAGTTTAAGTTAAGTGTAACACCCTGTATCAGGTCATCTATTGAATTTGTCTCTCTTGTCACCGGTATCCCGTCAATGGAAAGTTTTGCATTCAAAGCAGTTGCTACAGCGTTTATAGGTTCATATCCATTTCTGGCTTCTTTGTTTATAATTTTTATATTACTAATTGTAATTTGACGGCTCGTATTTATATTTTTTATATCCATACTTTCAATTTTGTCTCCTGTTAAGGAGTAGGGGATTGAAAAAGATTGTTCTGTCTCAATATCTTTTAGTTTTGGTAACTTGCTATTTTCATTAAGAAACATAATATCAAGAGAATCTACGGAAACTGGTTTGGGTGGTGGAGACCATTCCGGGAGTGTTACCCTGCTTGGAGCATTGTCAATTGTTATATTTTCAAAATTTATGCTTCCAGGTGAGTTGATTTCCGGTCCTGGTGGTTTAGATTTTGGAATGTACTCTTCTTTTTCCAGATTATTAATCTGTATGGTGTATTCAAGAATTAAATTTTCTTTCATAAAAGCCGGAGGAGTAAAAGGAATTTTAATTTCAGATTGGGGTTCTAATGTTAAAGTATCATTTAGTAAAGTATAGATTTCAGCATTTTTATCCAGTGATGTCAGGTCTACAGTTTTAACACTTTCGTTAACTTCTCTTATTAAACCTGTAGAAATACCAAGATCAATTGAATCGGATCGAAAATCAAGTTTATTTGAACTTCCTGTTTTTGTAGATTCCAGCATTAATACTATAGTGTCAGTAGAATCATTAATTATTTTTGCTTTTAAAAGTCCTTTTGACCTCTTATTAAGAGCCTCAACAAAGGTTTGTAATCTATTTTCTTTAAATTTAAAAGATACTTCGCTGTCTCCAACACCAAAAGTGTAAATTCCTTCAGGTACACGAAAATCAGCTGGTAAAGAATTGGATAAAAAACGATCACTGCTGGCCAGTTGTTCAACGGCTATTTTTATTGTCTCATTCAGGGATTCGCGTCCGGCAGCAGCAGTAATTACAGTTTCATCGCTGGATTCAGCTACATGTTCCTGGAAAGGATTTTGAAAGCCATAAAGTAATTTGGAACTTTCCTTAAAACGTGAAAGTTTAGCATTAATATCCTGCCAAATTTCCTTTTGCTCACCATAGGTTGTCTTCTGGTCTTCAAGTCGTCTCAGGGGAATCTTTTCGGCATCCATGAGACCTTCAATCATCTTATCGGTCCCATACTTACTATTTACACCAGGGATGCTCATATCAGACATTATAATTCCTAATCCCCAGAGAATAGTTGGAGGCTATATTTCTTCATCGAAGATCAAGCCTATTACCTCCTTCATTCTTGAATGAAGTTTAAGTAGTGTTTCTGAGGGAATAACTCTAATTACTTTATCGGTTTTGCTGTCAATCACCTTTACAACAACTTGATTCAGTTCTTTGTTTATTGAGTAGCTTAGTTTTCTATTTAATACGTCTGAGATATTTAGAACCTGTTTCATATAGTGGTCTGTAGCAGCGCGTGATTTGGCCTTACGTTTACTTTCCTTCTCAAGAGCTATATTCTGTTGATTCTGCTGATCAGCCTTCCTTTGCTGTTCAACTTTTACCTGTTCTTTTTGAAGATCTGTAGATACTTCAGCTTTGGAAGGAGAAAGTTCTGTCATTTTTTGAACATCAATATCCATAATATTCACCTAAAAAAAACGGGAGAGGGGCGCGACCCCCCCCGATAGCATTAGTGATAAGATAACGTCCAGAAATCTTATCAACTTCGCTGGAACGGTTTTAACTACAGTAACTGTAGCACTGATTGTGGGTTTGTATTTGCCTGTGCAAGCATAGCTGTATTTGACTGAACAAGAATCTGATTTTTAACGAAGTCTACCATTTCAGTAGCCATGTCTACATCTCTGATCCTTGATTCTGCTGCCTGAAGGTTTTCTGATGCAATAGCAACACCCTTAGAAGCCATTTCAAATCTGTTTTGGTAAGCACCAAGATCAGCTCTCTGCTGAGAAACAACTTTCAATGCAGAATCCACCATACCGATTGCCATATTGGAATCTTCCGGTGTAGCAATATTGATTGTTTCTGTACTTCCCTGTGCTCCCTGAATACCAAGCGCCTGGGCTGTCATAGTCCCTATGTATACTCTTTCATTCTGGTCCATGTTTGCACCAACCTGGAACTGCATAACAGCTTCTGAATCTCTGGAAAAATTACCAGTCATCATATTCATACCATTAAACTGGGCATGAGAAGCTATTCTGTTGACTTCGTCAACAAGCTGTGACACTTCTACCTGAATTTGCATTCTGTCTTCACTTGTGTAAACACCATTAGCTGACTGAACAGAAAGCTCACGGAGTCTATGTAAAATATCCTGTGTTTCCTGCAGATAACCTTCTGCTGTCTGTATAAATGAAACACCATTCTGAATATTTTTTTCTGCCTGATTAAGACCACGAATCTGACTTCTCAGTTTTTCTGAAACAGCTAAACCTGAAGCATCATCGCCACCCTTGTTGATACGCATACCTGAACTTAATTTTTCTATGTTACCGGAAATATCATTACCTCTGGCACCAAGAGTTCTGTTAGCATACATTGCGCTCATGTTGTGATTAATTATCATGTAACCCTCCTTGATAGGTTAAAAAGAGGCATCCTTTGCCTCTTAAATTATGCATGGTTAGGGAGGAAACAAGAGATCTACGTGCGCCCCTCTTGCCCCGTTCATTCCTTCCTTAATACGAGGAGATTTATCCGACCCACTATACTGTCGCCTGGCCGATCGGAAACTCCCTTCGTACAACTATGCCCTTTTAAATAAGGAGAGTATTCTTTCAAAGAACGATGGATGGTCTATAGATAAACTATAGACCTCCATACTTATAATATAAACCCCAATTAGAATAACTGCAAGACAGATTGTGTTTTTGCATTAGCCTGGGCAAGCATTGCTGTTCCAGCCTGTGCTAAAATCTGATTTTTTGTAAATTCAACCATCTGCTCTGCCATATCTACGTCACGAATTCTTGATTCGGCAGCCTGTAGGTTTTCTGCACCAACATCAATTCCAATTACTGCGTGTTCAAGTCTATTCTGATAGGCTCCCAGGTCAGCTCTCTGTTTATTAACAGTTTTAAGAGCCATATCAATAGTACCAATAGACATATTAGCATCTTCAGGGGTACGTATAGAAATAAAATCACCTGTACCTACATCTGTAATACCCAGTCCCTGAGAGGTCATTGTTCCAATGTATACTCTTTCTCTCTGATCCATGTTTGCACCAATATGAAGCCACATAGAAGCTGTTACTGTATTTTCTCCAGTTTCATTTGCAAAACGTCCAGTCATCATGTTCATGCCGTTAAACTGAGCATGAGAAGCAATTCTATCGATTTCATCAACCAACTGACTTACTTCAACCTGAATCTGCATTCTGTCTTCTTCTGTGTAAATACCATTTGCAGCCTGAACAGATAGTTCTCTCATTCTATGAAGAATATCCTGTGATTCCTGCATGTATCCTTCTGCAGTTTGAATAAATGAAATACCATTGGAAGCATTTCTGGAAGCTTGTCGTAATCCTCGTATCTGAGCTCTCATCTTTTCTGATACTGCAAGACCTGAAGCATCATCACCAGCTTTATTGATTCTTAAACCGGATGAAAGGCTTTCCATGTTTTTTGTTACGTTGTTATTAGTAACTTTTAACTTGTTTTGAGCGAACATTGCACTCATATTGTGATTTATAATCATTTGTTTCCTCCATGAAAACATCTTGTTGGAGCATCCTTGCTCCAGTTTTTTTGCCTTTTTATTAAAAAATATAAAAAAAATCATATTTTCTATTAAGGCATCTCAGATTTCTCCGATACTTGTACTATAGGGGGGAAGAATGTACTATTCCAGGTACCGTGGATACAGCTTCCCTCATTGAATACCATCGGTAGAGTATCTTAATAGCTTTAGTAAAAAATTAAAAAAAAATTAAATTATTTTTTGCTTAGGAATTCGATATATTTTTTTGCAATTTCATCATCAGGTTCAATTTCAAGTACTGTTCTGAAAAACCCCATTGCTTCTTCAGGGTTATTTTCTTTTAGAGACAAAATACCAAAATTTGATATTATTTTAATATTTTCACCATCAAGCCGAAGAGCTTTGATTAGTTGTTTTCTACATTCNGNATATTCTCCAAGTTCAAGATAACAAATAGACAGTTCGTTATAAGTATCTACGTTCTCTTCATTTAGAGCCAGGCATTTTAAAAGTGCTTCTTTACCATTTTTATAATCGGCAATTCTACGATATGCCCAACCAAGTAGAAACCAGGCATTCCAAACTTCATCATTAGTCTTCAGGTAATGGTTTATTTTTTTTATCCCTGATTCTTCCCTGCCCATTTTTATTAGTTCATAGGCCTCATTGAAAACCAGGTCGTCTGTAGAAATATGTTTTATTTTAGTAAGTATTTCTGAAACATGCTCTTTTTTTACAGGATCCTGCGAAATCTTTATAAAGTGACTTAGTAATTCAGTTGCTTTACTCAAATTCCCATGCTTAAGATAGAAATTGCCACTGTTAAAAATAACTTCCTCTGAATTGGGATGGTGTTTTATCGCTCTTTTATAGGTTTTAAAAGCATCCTCAATTTTCTTTTCAACCAGATCAGAATTATTAAGATTTGTATATAATTCTGCCTGTTCTTCAAAAAGAAGGGCAAGATTTGTAAGATTCTGTTCTATATCAGGTTTATAGTTTGCGAGTGCACGAAAAATTTCCTCTGCAATTTCATAGTCTTTTTTTTCTGCTTTAATAATACCAGTTTGAGTCATTTCTTCATTTATACCTGGTTGAACTGCCTGAATAAAATTTCTATAATATTCAATATCTTTGTGGGTAGGGTCCCAAGCAAATATTTTTAACATAGCTGCAACAATCATTTCCCATGAAAGGTCCTGCATTTGCCAATCTGATACTCCTGGTGGTACTTCAACAGGCATTAAGATTGTGCTGTCAATTCTAAAATCGTTAATTTCCTGTTCTGAATCTTCAGGAATAGAAATATACATTATTCTTTCGAGAGCCGGTTGTGTCTTTTTATCCATATTATACTAATTATTACCCTTATTACGTTTTACTGTCAGGTAATTGTTTATCATTCTCTTATAATCCATTGAAACTAAATCTTCATTGAATTTTAATGCGAGAACAGCAATGTCTTTTCTGTCAGCAACTGTTTCTACTCTTATTACCTTGCCTTTGAGTGTAAAGATTTTATTCTCTTTTGCAACAATACCAAGTATACATTCTTTATTATTTAGAAATTTTGCTATTCCAGGTAAAACAATTTTTGCTCCGGAGAAACTTAAATCTCTTACGATACAGTTTCTGGGAATACCTTCCAGAGATATTTTTGCATTTTTTGTAACAAGTCCCATGATTCTTATACTATCAGCTGTGATATCAATTCTTTCATCTGTTCTTTTTTTTGAATTAATATTTATTTCAAGCATTTGTCCCAATATAGCAATTAGATCATCAGGAGGACGTTTTGTATAGATAAGATTTATAAAATTGAGATTTGGATTATCCTTACTGTATGGATTAAACCCGGAAACTTTTGCAGAAACAAAAAATAATAATTTATCTTTCTTATCTTCCTGGTGGAATGCAAAGCGCAGTGCAACAAGATTATTTGATTTCCTTATAAGTTCAAATGAATCTGCACCAATATTTGCAATTATTTTTGCTCCAATCATAGATGTTGAATAAATAATTCCAGGCCACTGTGTCCCTACACATTTTAAATATACATGCTTTGGTAGCAGGTTAAGACTTTGAGTAACTTCTTTTGTAAAGGTTACATCAATATCTTTAAAATTTTCATAGAATCTATTTATTTGCTGACTTGTTAGTACTGCCATAATTAATTCTGATATTATTAACTGATTAGTCTAATGTCAACAGACCAATACAAAAAAAGTAATATTATAGAGTAAAAACCCGCGATGCCGCTTGGAAAATTGTCTCTTGAACTCGTTTAGTTCAAGTGGGTGAACGCACACCGGCATCCTGTACGATTTCAAGAACCGTGCAATTCAACCTGTGAATTTGTATCCCCATTCTATATGTTTGAACCAAGAGACTTGTATTCCCTCCCGAACACCGCAGGACAATATTAATTTATAGATTTATCAATTAAACTAATGATTTTTAGAGTCATTTGTTCAACCTCATCTGCATCACCTGTATCAGGTTCCTGCGTTTTTTTGTCCTTCTCTTTTAAAAGATCATCTGTAATAAGTATACAGGATAATAACGCAATGCGCAAAGGGTCTTTTACATTCATATCTATTTCAATACTGGAAAATCTTTTTTCAATATGTTTTATAACTTTTTTAAAATATTCAGGATCCTCATCAACCTTGAGTGAAAATGAGGATCCCAGTAGATTTATTTTTTGAAAACTACTCATGATAAAGAAATCAGAAAATATCCAGTTCTATTTCAGAATTGGTAGAATTTTCTTCTGTGTCGTCTTCTTCTGTGTCGTCTTCTTCTGTATCTCCATCCGGTATAACCTGATCAGTTTCCTTTTCTGGTTCAGATGAAGATTCAATTTCATTTTCGTCTTTATTTTCAGTTACTTCCAGATCAGATTCAGATTCATCATCATCATCATCATCATCTTTTTCTGAGAATATTTCTTTCTGTTCTGATTTTTCATTTGGAGTATCTTCAAGTATATCCAACTGATTTAAAGCATCTATAATTCCGTGTTCAATCGCACCCTGATCCTCTTTATAGGTATCAATAAGAACTTCTAACTCTTCAATTCTTATTTGATAGGTATCCAATTTGTCCTGAAGTAATTCATTTTCACTTTTTAAAGAGTTAATTTTATCAATGGCTTTTCTTACTTTAAAATCCAATTGTTTAATTTGATCAAGAGTAATCATATTGTTACACTCCCAGCGCTTTTTTAGCCTTTGCTACAACCGCAGAGAATGCTTCTTTGTCTTCAATCGCAAGGTTCGACAGAGCTTTTCTGTTTAAGTCTATTTCAGCTTTCTTAAGACCATTTATAAATCTGGAGTAGGTTATGTCTTCTGCTCTGCATGCAGCAGATATTCTTGTAATCCAAAGTCTACGAAAATCTCTTTTCTTTCTTCTTCTATCTCTATAGGCGTATTGGCCTGCTTTAGTGACTGCATCTTTTGCAGCTCGAAAATTTGTGCTTCGTCGGCCAAAATAACCTTTTGCACTTTTTAATATTTTTTTTCTTCGATTTTTTCTTCTTGTTCCGTCAACTGCTCTTGGCATTTTTTTCTCGCTCCTTTAGAAACTGTAGGGTAACAGTATTTTTGCTTTTTTAGTTTCAGGAGCACTTAATACTCCTGCGTGACGTAGATTTCTCTTTCTTTTAGTTGATTTCTTCGTCAGAATATGACCTGTACCCTGCTTTTTGTATTTCACTTTACCAGAAGCGGTAACGCGATACCGTTTTGCAGCTGCTTTTCTTGTTTTCATTTTTGGCATTGCTTTTCCTTTGTATTTATTTTTTAGCCACGACTAAGGAACAAGACCCCTATAGTGTTGCTGGTAATAAGATTATATATCTTATTTTTTATTTTTAGGACTTAAAATCATTGACATAAACCTACCTTCCATTTTTGGAGGTATATCAACATTAAATCCAACTTCCTGTTCTGTTAAGAGATCAATTGCTTTAATAAGAACATCTTTTCCCAGTTCTGTATGGGCAAGTTCACGACCTCTGAATCTAATTGTAACCTTAACTTTATTACCTTCTTCAAGGAATTCAATTATATGCTTTGTTTTAAAGGCAAGATCATGTTTTTCAATTCTGGGCTGCATTCTGATTTCTTTTAGTTTGACAAGTTTTTGCTTTTTTTTCGACTCTTTTAATCGCTTTTCCTGTTCGAACTTATACTTCCCATAATCCATTATTTTACAGACAGGTGGTGTTGCCTGCGGAGCAATTTCAACAAGATCCATACCTGCCTGGGCAGCTTTTTCTATAGCATCTTCTATGGAAACAACATCCTGATCTCCACTGTCTAAAATTAGTCGAACTTCTTTTACACGAATAGCCTGATTTAATCGCAAATCCTTTGCAGCCAATATTACTCCCTTTATGAGGACATTTCCTCACAATATCAAATTTGGCATTACTATATCATTAGTCACTGAAAGAGTCAAAGGGGCATTAGGGTTCTTGTAATGAAAAGCAATTGATTGTATGATATTTAGATGACTAAGGTAACAATAAAAGATTTATTAAATTTATCTGTAGAGTGGACGGTAAAGATTAGCCGGTTTTATGCAGATTTTAGGGATGCATGTTCTGATGTATCCTTCAGGAATTTACTAAATACAATGATAGATCAGGAAGGACAGTATACTGAGTACTATAAGGAAAATTTAATTAAACTTGATTTTAAAATAGATTTTGTTAACAATGAAGATGATTATATTGAATTCGACAATAATTTCGAAGAAATCCCTGATACAGCAGATATGTCAAAAATTAATTTTTTGAAAAAAGCTGTTCATTATCAGGATATTTCTGTTAAAACATGTGAATATCTTAGGGAACTGTCAAAAACAAATAAAAGTAATCAAATATTTAAAGAGTTATCAGATGAGGAAAGCCGGCATATGAGTATTTTTAAAGATCATCTAGAACTGGAAGAGTTGTTTTAATTATGTTTTTACTATTAATCGTCAGCTCCTTTCTTCTTCTTGCTGTACCTGTGTTTACAGGAATAATGGTGTCAATATTTTTTAGATGGGATTTTAATAAGGATCGCTTTAAGAAAGTATTCTTTATGGGTATGTTTTTTTTCTTAATTGCTCAGATTTTACTTCAAATAATTGGTTTGTTTTATAGCATGAATTATGATGAATTACCCTTATTTTTCAATCTGTGGATTAAAGAAATATTTATTATTTTACTTGTAGCGGTATCAGGATATTTTTTGCTTTTAAAAAAGGGTATCTTCAGAGAGGGCAGTTATAGAGAATTCCCTTTTATTTTTTCCTATTTATCAGGGTATTTTTTCTTATCAGGATTAATAAAAATAATAGACAGTCTTTTTAAATTTGATACTTATATTTTGTTTTTATACCCTGTAATTTGTATTGTAATGGTAATGCTTATTTCTATAATCATTATTGAAGCTGGAACAAGGCGAGGGTATATCTCCATACTGATATACAGTTTATTACTCCCTCTATCTCTGGGTATAGCACTGGTTCCCTGGTTGTATTATTTAAGTCATTCTACAGTTGCACTTGGTCTTGCTTTTGTTGTCTTATTGGGTTCAGGGGTAATTTTTTATATGTTAAAAAAAGACTATATCGGGAGTTAAATCCGTGACTATGTTTTATTGCATTTATTAATGATTAAAAAGTATTTAATTCTAATAATTTTAGTTCAATTAACTCTATCTTCGTGTACAAAAATAGATATTGTTACAGATCCTTATTGGAAGAATCTTGTTCCGGATTTTCAAGGGAACGCATTTGCATTGAAATTTCGATCATTTCTTCAGAGAGTTACCCTTAATTTTTCTATTATTAAAGTAAAAGAAGATATACCCTCTCTGACAGGGTTGGGAGATCCAAAAAGTGATATCTATCTGTTAAGTCCTTTTCTTAGCAGCAGAGTTTCTGAGTTCTCACAGGAAATGAGTAATAGGACAATCTATTTTTTTGAAAATAAATCTATTGGGAAAAATGATATCAAAGATAATACGGTTGTAATAACGAGGGACAGGCGGGAATCATTTTATGAGACAGGAAGATTATTAAGTAAGATCCTGAAAGAAAATTATATTCTTCCGGTTATCTATAGTGTGGATAATGATAGAGATAAATATGAGAGTAAATATTTTTTTGACGGGATTGATTCAAGGGCCAGAAATATTGATTTTTTAACTCTTGAAGTTTCTGAATCTACTTCAGAAGAAGAAATAAGAGTGTTCTTTGATAAAGAATTAGTTAAGAAAAGTAAATATATAGTTTTTTTTGCGAATAAATGGAAAAATATATGTTATGATTTATCAGAAAGGGATAGTAAGTATATTATAACTTCTGATTCCTGGTTTGTAGGTTCGTATGACACTCTTATTCTTTTTAGTATAGAAGATGATATGAAAGGAATGTTAAAAAAGGTATATTCCAATGTTAAAAACAATAATTTTGCTGATATTATATTAGAAGGGGTTATTTCTAAGTGATATTTTACTGATTAATAGAAAAAGATTTGACAAACAAATAGCTAAGAAATATAATTCTACATGCTTGTATATATTGTATATGCGTAATTTAAGAAGGAGTACAGAATGAGAAAGGGCAGCATTCTTATCATATGCCTAACAGTGCTTTTTTTACTCGTCCTTCCGTCAGTCATGGCTGATTCAGCTACAGAAAATCTGGAATCGAGAATTCTGGAGAGTTTTGACCCTGAAGACAGAACAAGTGACTGGCTTGTTGTAGGAAGTAAATTTGTCACTGAAGGTTTTCCCAAACAAACTTATACCAAATCATGGCCGGAAGCCATTTTTGGATCCAATAAGGATGACAGGGATCTTCAGGTTCTTGGAGTCAATGTAAAATGGGATAGAAAAGGATATAATAATATCGAAATAATACCTGTTAAAGAAGATGCGGACGGTAATACTGTTTCTAATCCTCTTTCAATTCCCGGACGGGTTAAAAAACTTGACCTTTGGGTCTGGTGTTCAGATTTTGATTATTATTTTGAGGTTCATGTAAGAGATACAAATGGTGTTGTTCATGTTCTTAATATGGGTGGACTTGCCAAAATAGGCTGGAATAACTTTTATACTGATATCCCTGGTTATATCGCCCAGACAGGGAATTATGTTCCCTTTTTGAAAACTCTTGAACTGGTTAAAATTGTAATATGGACTAAACCAACTGAAAACGTAAGTAATTATTTTGTATATTTTGATCAGATAAAGGTTTTAACTGATACTTTTATTACAAGATTTGACGGTGATGATCTTGCTGGTGAGGGAAGTGCAGCTGAGATCTGGGGAGAGGAGTAGGAAATGAACAAGATTAATAAGTTATTGATTTTTACAATAGTTCTCCTGATTGCCGGTACCTTTGCTTTTGGCCAGTCTCTAACAACTGCAGATGGGCCTGATCCTGCTGAAATAGGTGTAGATACTGCTCAGCAAAAGCTTAAAGAGGTTTCTATCTCTAAATTTGAAGATGCGGGTTTTTGGTCGGTTTCTATGGGACGTGATCAGGGTATTACCACTTTAAGAAGGTTACCAGGAGGTTCAATAGATAAGGAACCAATTCCTGATGAAGAGCAAATTGGACTAAGTGAGTCTGATAAATATGTTTTAGGTGTAAGAGTTGATTATTACAAACGTGGTTTTAACCAGTTTACTATAAGACCTGCACGACCTTTACCTGTTGAAGGGATTGTAAAAACAGTATCACTGTGGGTTGTTGGACGTAATAGTCCTCATGTTTTGAAAATGCTTGTTTCTGATCAATTTGGTCATAAGGCTGAAATAACCATGGGTAAACTTAATTTTACCGGTTGGAAAAAGATGACTGTAGCTATACCTACAACTATTAAACAGATGGACTATCATTATGCAAATAGAATGGGTATAAAGGTTGAAGGTTTTAGGATTGATTGTGATCCTGAAGAAACCCTTGGTTCTTATTTCTTTTATTTGGATGACCTAAGAGCAGTTACAGACCTTTTTGCAGAAGAAAGTCGTGATGTTGATGATATGATGGATAACTGGTAGGAGGTAGTTCCTGCTTTATATAAAAAACCCTCTGAAATAGAGGGTTTTTTTATTGCAAGTTTTAGAAGGGGCTAATAATATGAGATTATTTAGCAGCATTCGAAACAGAGCATTATATTTTCTATTTCTTATTATAATTTTCTTGTTACCAGCCAATATCCTTTCACAGGAATATATTACTCTTGACCTTGGGGATAAGTATCAAATTACTGAACGACAAAACTTGCGTGTAAGAGTTAATGGAAGTTATAAAGGGTATCTCTTTAGAGAATACAGGGGGTATTTGCGCAGGCAGGAAGGTAATAGTAATCATTATAAGGGGGAATATTATATTCTTCAGGATATGAAGAGAGATTCCCAGCTTATAGCTAAAGTTGTGGATGATGTATATTTAACCGATTTTCTACTTAACAATGCTGGTTTCATNTCCATGAATGATCAATTTGAGGTTCCTTTACACAGAAGTTTNCCTGCATTCTCTTTTGATCCTGTTGCTCCCGGNGACTCCTGGGTAGCCTCAGGAACAGATCTTATCTATGATAGTGACGGTAATTTTGTTACTATTCCTTTTCTTTGCAGATATATATACAGGGGAGATGATGTTTATCAATCAAGACCGGTANCTGTAATAGATGCTCAATACGCACTGCGTTATAAAAAGAGTTCTTATGATAAAAATATATCTGATATTGTAAGTATAGATGGGAGTTACAAAGCAGTTATAATGCTTTTTAAGGATACTGAAGGTGGTATTTTTATCAGGTCTGCTATAAATCAAAATCTTGTTTCAAAGAGTGGGAATACAGAGAATACAACGGGATTTGCACTTACCTGGTATAATGGTATTTCCGGTTATTCAGTTGAGTCTACAAAAGAAAAAATTATAGAAAGTCTTGAGAAGAGTAATAATGAGGATATAGTATTAGAAGAGAGAGCTAATGGACTTGTTCTTCAGATGCAGAATATTCATTTTTTACCTGACAGCCCGGTAATCCTTCCTGAAGAACGCAACAGGATGGATGCTATTGCAAATCTACTTAAGCAGGCAGAAGGGAATAACTTTCTTGTTGTGGGACATACTGCTGATGTAGGAACTGAAGAAAGCCAATACGAGTTGTCTGTAGAGAGAGCCAAAGCAATTGTTGATGAGTTGGTTTTAAGAGGATTATCTTCAAAACAGTTTTTGTACAGAGGTGATGGCAGTAATAACCCTATTGCTTCAAATTTATCAGATGAAGGCAGAGCAAAAAACCGAAGAGTGGAAATTACAATTCTGGACTAAATAAATTATTAAAATTATTTCTCACTTTTTCTATAAAATCTTCCAATGGGAGATTTTGGCATTCCGAAAGTGTCTCATAGGTATAACCTATATGACCTGGATGATTTAATTTGCCACGTACTTTCTGTGGACTTAAATAGGGGCTGTCTGTTTCCACAAAAATTGAGTTTACAGGTATTTTTGAAGCAACTTCCCTAAGAGTATTATTTTTTTTATAAGATACATTTCCTGCAAAAGATATATATAAACCTAAGTCCAGTAATTTAACAGCAGTTTTATAATCTGAAGAATAACAATGAATAATTCCGCCAGCTTCAGGAGTTATTTTATTTAGGGCTTCCAGAATATCTTTATCTGCATCTCTGTTGTGGATTAGAACAGGGAGATTATACTTGTTTGCCAGATTGATTTGTGCTTCAAATAGTTCAATCTGCTGCTCTTTTGTTCCATAGTTCCAGTACCAGTCCAGACCAATCTCACCTATAGCAATAATTTTATGATTTTTCTTAATAAGCTCTTCAAGTAGATTTACCAGATTGGAAGTAGAGTCTTTTTCAACCTCTGATGGATAATTTCCTGCAGCGAACAGGATATTTTTAAATTCTTTTAGTAAATTGAGTCTTTCCTGTATATCACTCATTTCTAAACCAATATCTATTGCATATTCAAGGCCTGATTCAAAAGCTTCTGTTAATACTGATCTGGTATCAAGTTCTTTCTGTTCCATAATAAGGCCATGGAAATGTGTATCGATCATCCCTTGTTTTATATTAAAGTGCACATAATTCTCCTGTAATTTTATTTTGTCATTTATGTTGACCAAGATAAAAATCAACTATATGATAGTAACACAATTCGCCGGAGTGGTGGAATTGGTAGACACAGAGGACTTAAAATCCTCCGGCCTTAACAGCTGTACCGGTTCAAGTCCGGTCTCCGGTAAAAATTATAAAAGGTAAATACTTATATTGTAAGTATTTACCTTTTTTTTATTTAAAAAATGGTTGTCAATTTAGACACCCACCTCTATTATCTATTGAGATGAGGTGTTAATCATGAAAAAAAGCTGTATAGATTCTGGAAACGTAAAGATAGAGGTGATTTTTTTATGTTCAATTCAGTCATATTCCTGGAAAATGGATTACAACCGAAGAGACTGATAGAGACAAAGCAGTTCTTGCAGCTGAACGGATGATGAGAAATGGATCAGCACCAAAAATGACTCCTACACTAAGTGATTTTGCAACAGATTTTTCTCACCAAAAGACCCTCAGGGTTGGATGAGACGAGAAGATGCTACGAGGCATATTAGGACTGAACACTTTTTTAAGACTTCTGAAGGTAGAATGAAAAATTACATTATTCCTGAAATTGGGAGTTATCTTCTTGTTGCACTATCTACAAGGATAATTCAGAACTGGATATTTTTACTGAAATCTAAGATAGGGATCCCGTTATCAGAGAATACAAAAAATAAGATTCTCCAGACTTTTACTTATGCTACGTAGGAAGCAAAACTTCAGGAGATTGTTGAAATTAATCCATTGGATGATGTTGGTAAGATTACAGAAAAAAACCAAGCCAGAAAGATTTTCACAACTGAAAAGATTAACAAACTCTTCCCTTCAGATGCGCCTGAAGTACTAAGAATTTGGTTGTCCTGGGAGTGGGTAAGTTCTTTTAGAGTTGAATTAACTTGTGGGTTTAGACAAGGTGAAGTAGCAGCTCTTAAATGGGCATATACCTAATTTACTACAATTTTGGCTACATCATCCCCCATGTCTTTTTAGTTACTTAAACAGTACCAAAAATGCTACACAAATGGCTATATAATTAGTTGGGAAATATGAGTCTTGAAGAATATGAATATAAATGTGCTTAATTAACTGTAATAACAGTTTAGTACAATTAAAATTTGACAAAATTATTAAATCAGTCCAATATGTTAAATAGTTTATTATTCTAATACGTATTTTAGGAAAAACATCTTGTTTGACTTAACAAATATAACTCTTGGTATACTATTTATAACTACCGTATACCATTTATTTATTTTTACATTTATGAAACATAAGAGAGAGCTCCTTTATCTGGGATTATTATCAATCCGTTCTATTTTTAGTGTTATTATTATGGATTATAATATTTTTCAAAATTATAAAAGCCTTAGTATTAACTTTATTGTAACTTCTATCTTATTGATCCTTTTCTTTAAACATTTGTATAAAGAGGAGTTTGAAAATAAATACATAAAGCCAATTTCTAATGGAATCATCTATTTTGATATTGCTTTTTTACTTTTCATTATGTTTCTTCCATTGAATTTATCACCTTTTTATATCTCAATTTTAGAAACTATTAATAAATCGATTTCAGTCATTACAATTATTCTCATCTCCATACTGAGTGTGAGAGCCACCATAAACAGAAGAACAGGATCTCTCTTTATTCTTTGTGGATTTCTTTTTTTATCCAGCACAGTTCTATATAAATATTTATTCCAGGATGTTATTGTTAGTACTTCTAATAATGTAGGAATCTTAGGATTGATAGTCCCTTATTTTGCAGCCCTTACAAAACGTCATGGACGTGCCTATCAAAAAAGTGAATCTTTGATTGTCCTCCAGGCAAATAAATTATTGGAACAATCTAACCGGGAATTAGTAGAAAAAAATAAGCAAAAAGAATTTATTTTAAAAGAAACTCATCACAGAGTAAAAAATAACTTCGCTACTATTGTCAGTCTTTTGACTCTGCAATCTAATTCTTTAAATAATCCTGACGCTATTACAGCTTTGAATGATGCAGTAGGAAGAGTTAACAGTATGCATGTACTATATGAAAAAATGTTGCTTACAGATGATTATGAAACAACTTCAATTAAAACATATCTGGATAATTTAATTGATGATCTAATAGAGTTTTTCTCAAAAGATATAGATATTAAAGTTGAAAGGGATATTGATGATTTTCAGATTGACTCGAAGCAACTGTTTCCCATTGGTCTCATAATAAATGAACTTCTTACAAATATAATGAAATATGCATTTCCTAATAGAAATTCGGGTTTAATAGAGGTAGTACTTAAAGAAAATGAAGGACTAGTTATTCTTACTGTTAAGGATGATGGTATTGGACTTGATGAAGGATTTGATATTGATGTATCAATTGGATTTGGGATGAAGCTTATTAATATGCTTATTATGCAGTTGGGGGGCACTATTAAAATTGATAATAATGGTGGAGTAAAAACTATAATCAAATTTAACATTTGAGTTATGGTGTCCCTATACCCATAATTTTAAATGACCTTACCCTTAGTTTTTATGTAGGGTGCATAGCCGAGCAGCAGACGAAGTCTGCGACCAGGCCAAGTCCGGTCTCCGGTAGAAAAAAATTGATGGTTTTGGACTGTTACTTTTTTTAATTGATATTAAAAAATTGTTCTTAT
>JGI24023J19991_10000351_pt1 | contig 36148 bp, 32 predicted proteins | sample Cruoilmetagenom1_FD_19991 | JGI IMG/M metagenome (IMG submission 19991)
TCGTGGACACTGAGTTGATCACCCGGGACCCCAATCGCGTGTTCACTCCCGGGTTTCGGGTCAATGCCGTGGTTCATGTTCCCTGGGGTGGCCATCCCTCCCCTGTACCGGGATTCTACAACCGTGACCATCAGGCCTTTCTCGACTATCGTGACGACAGCAAGACGTCCGAGCTTTTCTCACAATGGTGCATAAACTGGGTGGATGATCTCGCCGGCCACCAGGCCTACCTGGAACGGTTGGGTGAACACCGGTTGACGCAACTGCAATTGAAACACCACATTTTATCGGAGCCGGTTGACTATGGCTACTGAACCACCCGCCTACACACTTGCTGAGTTGATGGTCACCGCCGCTGCCCGAGAAATCTCCGACGGCGAGGTGGTTTTTGTGGGCATGCGGCTACCGCTGTTGGGTTTTCTGCTGGCTAAAAGCACCCACGCGCCCCAAGCTGTTGGAATCTATGAACTGGGCATCATGCGCAACACTGTGGCGCCAGAGCCCATCCTAACCATGGGCGACCTGCCCAATTTTCACCGCGCCCTGTGGCTCTCCGACATGGCGGACATGATGGGCTTGCTGCAAAAAGGCGAAGTGGATGCCAGCTTCATCGGCGGTGCCCAAATGGACCGGTATGGAAACCTCAACACCACCTACGTTAGCCACGACCAGGCAACCGAAACCCGGATGCCGGGCAGCGGCGGCGCATGTGATCTGGCCAGCCTGGCCAAGCGGCATATCATTATCATGAAACACGAAAAACGCCGCTTTGTGCCCCGGGTGGATTACATCACCTCCCCGGGATACGGCGAAGGCCCCGGCTGGCGCCAACGGGTGGGACTGCCCCGGGGCGGCCCCGCCGCGGTCATCACCACCCTTGGGGTGCTGCGCTTTGATATCGATAGCCGAGAAATGATGCTCACTGCCCTCCATCCTGGGATTACGCTTGCTACAGTGCTGAAAAACACAGGGTGGCCCCTTCGCATCGACTCCCAGCTCACCGTCACACCGGTGCCAACCCAAGCAGAATTGCGCAAGTTGCGGGAGTTCGATCCCCAAGGGTTTTGGACCGCCGATTGATGATTCGGCAACCAAAACGTAAACAACGGGAAAGGACGGATACAGGCAGGACCATGAATATTTACAACGGACACAGCACCTGATATATCTTGGCAAAGTTTATGATTCAGAAGCTATCAGATTAAGCTTTCTTTTCGCGTCATTTCCACGGCCGGTCCACGGCCGGTCCAAGGGCAGTCATTCCCTCGCCCCTGCCAGGAGGATCTGTCCCTCAGATTCCGGGCAGGGACGGGGGAATGTGAATTCTGTTTGAAAAAATGAAATAACCGGTATATGTATTACCAGACGGTTTTATATAAATAACAAGGGGGCCAGCAGGCACACAGAGGCCGGTGTATTCCCTTATCATTGACACCACTTCAGCGACGAGTGACCATGGACTTGAAACAACTGACGTCTGACAAGGTGATGACTGCGGAATCCGCCATTTCCCGGATAAAAACCGGAGACAGAATTTTTATAGAAACCGGATGCGGTGAGCCGCAGTACCTCATCCATAGCCTGGTCAACGATAAAGATCTCCAAGATATTCTCATCTACCAGATGCTTTCCTATACCCTGTCTCTATACGTTGACGACCCATCCTTTTTCAACCGCTTTTCGCTGAAACTTTTTTTCATCAGCAGGGAAATGCGTAAGGCCGCTTTTGAGGGGAAGATCGACTATATCCCCTCCTATCTCTCCCAAATCCCAAGGCTTTTTCACAGGAAAATAATCGGTATCGACGTTGCTCTGATCCAGGTCAGTCCACCGGACAGGCACGGCTACTGCAGTCTCGGCGTCTCGGTGGACATAACCCGGGCAGGCATGGCCAACGCGACCCTGGTGATCGCCCAGGTGAACGCCAACATGCCGAAAACCCGGGGAGACAGCAACGTTCACATCAATGAAATCGACTGTTTTGTCTTCCACGACGAGCCCATCCTCGAGTATCATCCTGTGGCTCCCACGGACAACGACATAGCCAGACGGATAGGTCTCTACGTATCTCAGATCATCGATGACAACGCAACCATCCAGGTCGGCTTCGGCACGCTTCCCAACGTCATCCTGACACATCTTGCCGGCAAGAAGAATCTCGGTGTCCATACCCAGGTGATTACGGATGCTTTTCTGCCCCTGTTCAAAAACGGGGTGATCACCGGCAAGAAGAAGAACTTTATCCCCGGCCGCGTGGTCGCTTCTCTGTGCATGGGGACGCGGGAACTCTACGACTACGTCGATGACAACCCCTTGATTTATCTCAGATCCTCCGAATACGTCAACGACCCCACCGTCATAGCCCAGAACAAGAAATTGATCTCCATCAGTTCCGCCCTCGAGGTGGATCTGACCGGGCAGGTCTGTTCGGATTCGGTGGGGTACCGGTTCTACAGCGGCATTGGTGACCAGGTCGATTTCCTGCGGGGAAGCGCCATGTCGAAAGGCGGATTTTCCATCATCGCCCTTCCCTCCACAGCTCAGAATGGACAGATATCGAGAATTGTGACCCATCTGAGCGAAGGCGCCGGAGTTGCCACAACTCGGGGTGACGTCAACTTCGTGGTTACCGAGTACGGGATCGCTGAACTCCAGGGAAAAAGCATCTACCAGAGGGTCATGGAGCTTGCCCAGATAGCCCACCCCAAATTCAGGGCGCAGATTATCCAGCAAACAAAGAGCCGTCACTATATTTTCGAGGATCAGACACCTCCTCTGGAGGACGATCTGCTGTTCCTGGAAGACTACAAGACTAGCGTCTCCCTGAAGGACGGACGGCTCATGGCGGTGAGGCCACTCCTTCCCTCCGACGAACTCAGATCCAGGAACTTCTATTATTCACTAAAGGAAGAAACCATTTTTTACCGGTTTTTCTATCCGAAAAAAATCTTCGACCGCAAGGTGATTCAAGACCAATGGTCAAGTATGGATTACCGGAAACGGATAACCCTTATAGGACTCGTCATGCACGGGGGCGCCCAAGAGATCATTGCCGTGGCCTCCTACACCTGTGACGAGGAGGAGGAGGATTATGCCGAGACGGCGTTTGTCGTGAGCGAACGGTTCCAGGGAATGGGCATCGCCTCCCTGATGCTGATACAGCTGGAGACCATAGCAAGGGTGAACGGCTTCACGGGGTTCAAGGCCGTTGTCCTCAGGGACAATAGGGCGATGCTCCATGTTTTCAAGAAGCAATATCCCCTCCTGTCTAAAACCGCGGATATGGGCTCAGAGATCTGCCTCCGGATGCCGTTTCTTCATTCCTGACAGCCTAACAGTCTAACGCAGACAAGCTGCAAGTAAGTACCTTGGAGGTATCTACCTATAGCTAATTCCATTTGACTTCATACGATACTGTCAGCGGTCACCTGAAACTATCTGTTTCCTGACCATCTGAAATTGTCATTTTTTCTTCTCATTATTTTCTTCCAAAAAGAAATATAAATCCTTTTTTCTCTTCTTCCTTTTTTCTTCCAGTTTGTCCTTTAACTATCCGATTATATGTTATGGAGGATTTGATCTATGGCACACACAATCGGAAAGCGTAAATGTCGGAATTGTCTGAAACTATTCCTGCCTGATTCTCGTAACCAAACCAAGCAAAAATTCTGCAGTGAAGAAGAGTGGCGGAAAGAAAACCCCGGATACGTAAAATCCCCAAACAGTTCAGCTGGATTGATGGTCGCTTTGTGCGCGATGGGTATCTGGATCAATGCAAATATCCCGATGCATGTATCTATTTGTTTCTGATCGCGGTATCTGATGCAAGGGGACTGAGCTATTATTCTGACGACTCAGTGTGCAAGCGTTTATCCATGGACAGTAGTTGTCTTCTGTCTGAATCAAGACTTCGTCTGATTCAGCTTGGCCTGATAGCATACAAATCTCCACTGTATCAGGTGCTCGATTTGGCTCCATTTGAAAAGAAGTTCTCCAGGAACAGTCCTGATGATCACATACAGCCCTTCGGGCAGATACTCAAACAGATAATGGAGGTGACTCCATGATAAATTATGAAACATTCTGCAAAATAAAAGATCTGCATAATCGTGATGGATTAAAATGTTCTCAGATAGCAGATAAAACCGGCATGGACTCAAGGACAGTGCAGAAATGGCTGGATACGAAGAGCTTTCGTCCAAGAGCTTCTGCGCCTCAGGATACCATCATTACACCCTTTAAACCGGAAATAAACAGGATGCTGGAAAAGCATCATTATACCGCAACACAGATATTTCAACAATTGCGGGAACAGGACTATAAAGGTTCGTATACTACCATTAAAAGATTTGTTAACAAAGTACGTCCAAAGAGATCAACAGCTTATTTAAAGCTGGCTTTTGCTCCGGGAGAATGCGGACAGGTGGATTGGGGATCATTTGGCTCTATGAATGTGGAAAATACCAGAAGACGGTTGAGCTTTTTTGTCATGGTGCTGTGTTATAGCCGCTTGATGTACGTGGAGTTCACTGTTTCACAAACGATGGAACACTGGTTGAGCTGTCACCAGAATGGTTTTCAGTTCTTCGGCAGGGTTCCGGGGCGTATCATGGTGGATAACCTCAAAAGTGCGGTTTTAAAACGTATAATTGGCCAGGCCCCTGTTTTCAACCAGAAATATCTCGATTTTTCTCAACATTATGGCTTTGGGATCAGTGCCTGTAGTGTCAGAAAGGGAAACGAAAAGGGTATCGTTGAAAGCGGTGTGGGGCATTGGCCATCCTCCTTTCTGTTGGTATTGGAAAATGGCTAAAGATATCAGCAGTGGCTGAACTTGTCACACTGGCTCACCGGAAATACACGGTTTTCTTTCCTCAAGAACATCTCGGTGCGCACAGTCTCATGGATGGCAAAGAGGATAAGAGTGACCTATCCACCAGAAACAAAGGGAAAACACGATTTTGACGGGATGTCAATAACTTTTACCGGAACGTACTGGAAAAGAAAAACCCCGAAATCCTTCTCAGGACTCGGGGTATAGGAACTAACCGGCATGTACCGGATTACTTTCTGGTGGCGATGCAGGGAATTGAACCCCGGACACTACGGATATGAGCCGTATGCTCTAACCATCTGAGCTACATCGCCGATGTTGTAAGGCAAGAAAAATTACACTATAAGCATTTAGCTGTCAATAATTTTCGCCTATTGTTACAATTTTTCAGTAAACGACACAGGGGGCCTCCCAAAATAGAGAGGCCCCCTGTGTTAACTCATCTTGGCTTTCTGCCAAAAGAAACGAGGGAACGTTACATCATTCCGCCCATTCCTCCCATGCCGCCCATGCCGCCCATTCCACCACCAGGCATTGGAGGCATTCCGCCGCCAGCACTATCATCTTCCGGCTGATCTGCAATAACACACTCAGTGGTTAAAAGCATACCTGAAACAGAGGCTGCATTCTGCAGGGCATAACGAGTAACTTTGGCAGGGTCAATAACACCCGCAGCAATCAGGTCTTCATACTCTTCAGAAGCTGCATTAAAGCCGTTCGCTCCCTTCAGGGTCTTAACATGATCAACAATTACAGAACCTTCACGACCGGCATTATTTGCGATCTGGCGAATAGGCTCTTCAAGAGCACGGAGAAGAATATTTCTTCCCAGTTCCTGCTCTCCAGGAAGCTCAAGTTTCGAAAGGGCATCAAGACAGCGAATATAAGCCACACCACCACCGGCGACAACACCTTCTTCAACAGCAGCACGAGTTGAGTTCAGAGCATCTTCAACACGGGCCTTCTTCTCTTTCATCTCGACTTCTGTCGCGGCACCAACATTAATTACAGCAACACCACCGATCAGTTTGGCAAGACGCTCCTGGAGTTTCTCACGATCATAATCAGAAGATGTATCTTCTGCCTGGTTGCGGATCTGCTTGACGCGAGCTGCAAGTGCCTCTTTATCTCCGGCACCGTCTACGATAGTAGTATTATCTTTATCGGTTACAATGCGCTTACAGGTACCAAGATCATTAACGGTTACATTCTCAAGTTTGATTCCTAGATCTTCAGAAATAACCTGTCCACCGGTAAGAATAGCGATATCTTCGAGCATTGCCTTTCTACGATCACCAAAACCTGGTGCCTTTACTGCTGCAACATTCAGAGTACCGCGCAGTTTGTTAACAACCAGAGTTGCAAGTGCCTCACCATCCACATCTTCTGCGATGATAAAAAGACCTTTGCCCATCTTGGCAACAGACTCGAGGACAGGAAGAAGATCCTTCATATTGGACACTTTCTTCTCTACAAGAAGGAGGTAAGGATCTTCCATGGCTACTTCCATGCGATCGGGATCGGTAACGAAGTATGGTGAAAGGTATCCGCGATCAAACTGCATACCTTCAACTACATCAAGACTGGTGTCCATGGATTTGGCTTCCTCGACGGTGATAACACCCTCTTTACCAACTTTATCCATAGCCTCGGCAATGATATTACCAATAGTTTCATCACTGTTGGCAGAGATGGTGCCTACCTGGGCAATTTCTTTCTGCTCTTTGGTGGGAGTTGCAAGGGTTGCAATTTTTTCAATTACAACCTCAACACTTCTGTCGATTCCACGTTTGATCTCCATCGGGTTTCCGCCGGCAGCTACAAGCTTAGCACCCTCAACGTAGATAGCCTGGGCAAGGATGGTGGCAGTGGTAGTTCCGTCACCAGCAACATCAGAGGTCTTAGAGGCAACCTCTTTAACCATCTGAGCACCCATGTTCTCAAACTTATCAGAAAGTTCGATCTCTTTAGCAACAGTCACACCATCTTTGGTGATGGTGGGGGCACCGAAGGATTTGTCTATCAGTACATTACGTCCCTTAGGTCCGAGGGTTACTTTTACCGCATCAGCGAGGGTATTTATACCGGTGAGTATGGACTCACGGGCTTTTACTCCATATTTAATATCTTTTCCAGCCATTATTTAATTCTCCCTTTGTCAACAAGATCTTTTACAAGATCAAAATGAATTGTATTTTATACTTTAAATGATTTTGTTTATTCGATAATTCCAAGGATGTCATCTTCGCGCATTATGAGAAAATCTTCCCCATCAAGTTTCACGTCGGTTCCACCATATTTGGAAAAAAGTACCTTGTCACCTACCGCAACCTGAAGCGCTATTCTTTTACCGCTGTCATCAACTTTGCCAGGTCCTACTGCTGCAACCTCACCCTCAGCCGGCTTCTCTTTGGCGGAATCAGGGATAATGATGCCACCTGCTGTTTTTTCTTCTTCTGCCAACCTTTTAACCAAAAGACGATCATTCAATGGACGAATCTTCATTACTTTCTCCTACATTACAAATAGATTTATTTCTAAAAGGGCCCCGTCGATTATATATCTGGAATCCCGCATTAATTTTGCCCGTTTATCGGACAAGTATCTCAAGCTGGGCAAAACTATATGATTGGATTTTTAAAAATCAAGGGGCTGAAATTAAAAAAATTCTACAATTATATTCCCCCGGGAACAGGACTACAACACACTAAATTTACAACAATAAAACAAACTAACCACACCGAACAGTCCAATTAAATGGATCTTCCTGTTCGCCTTTCTGGATTGCCTGTAACTCCGCAAACAATTTTGCAGACAGTTTGCCTGTTTTTCCCTCGTTAATCAGATATGGTTTTTCTTTATAATAAAATTCACCGACAGGGGAGATAACTGCTGCTGTTCCTGTACCAAATACCTCCTGCAGCCGTCCCTTGTCGTTTGCCTCCAGTACCTCATCTATGGAGATCTTCCTTTCAACAACATCTACCCCCCATGAGTCGGCAAGCTTAATGACTGAGTCCCTCGTTAATCCAGCAAGAATTGACCCTCCAAGAGGCGGGGTTATCAACTCATCGTCAATTTTAAAAAAGATATTGCTGGTTCCTACCTCCTCTATATACTTATGCTCGCAACCATCCAGCCATAACACCTGGCTGCATCCATTCTTTTTTGCCAACTCAAATGCCAGAAGTGAAGCAGCATAGTTCCCGGCGGTCTTTGCTTCACCAACTCCCCCTTTTACTGCACGAACATATTCATCACTCACATAGATTTTCGTCGGGCTGAATCCCTCTTTGTAATAGGCACCGACAGGAGACATGATCATATAAAAATAGTACTCACTTGAAGGGTTGACACCTATGGCCGGCTGAACTCCAATCATGGTGGGGCGAATGTAGAGTGTGGTTCCTTCAGCCGTCGGAATCCAGTCTTTTTCAAGATAGAGAAGAGCTTTAAGGGATTTTACAACCATCTCAACAGGCAGTCTCGGCATGCACATCCTCAATGCTGACTGATTCATGCGCTCAAAATTGTCTTTGGGTCTAAAAAGAAATACCTGCCCGTCTTTTCCACGGTAAGCTTTCAAACCTTCAATAATAGCCTGCCCATAGTGAAACACCATCGCTGCAGGACTTATCTGAAAATCACCATATGGACAGATATTTGCATCATGCCAGCCTTTCTCTCTATCCCACTTCATCAGAAACATATGATCTGTGAAATGAACTCCAAACCCGAGGTTATCCTGGGATGGTTTTTCCTTTCTTTGATCCACACCCACTTTTTCTAAAGTAACCTCAAGGTCTTCCCACATTATACCTATCTCCCCACTGTCATTTATTTTTCTTTTCTAAATCCCTTAGAAGATATATACTTTTCACGGTCATTGAGACAAAAGCAGAAGTGTAATTCTGCTTAAACCGCGCAGAATACCTCAGTAGACTGAACAATTGCAACTTTAATCCATTACTTATTATCGGATGAAAATAATCAACTAACCATGCAGACCCCAAAAACCAACCCACCACCACAAAATTTCCTGTCCAACCCGGTGGGATTAAAATATTTTCTGCTGGTTTTTTTAATTTCTATCTTCTTTTTTGGCAGAATCCTCTGGCCGTTCTGGTCTATACTTGTCCTTTCTTTCCTGCTGACAAACCTTTTCAGACCTATTTACCTTTTTCTCAGCAGAAAGTTGCCGGAAACAGTCGCCTCCGTTTTCACATGTTTTCTTATAATTGCCATTGTCTTCATTCCCCTGATCTTTTTTGTTCTGGCTCTAACCGATGAAGCGCTTAATCTCTACAATTGGGGACGAGACAGCCGGGTAGGTCTGCGCCTCCAGATGTTCATCCAGGAAAGTCCTCTAATCCTGCAGCTGCAGGAGCAACTAAGGGAAGTCGGGTTTGAATTTAACCCCTCACAAGTTTCAGATTGGTTTGGTTACCTGGCCAAAAAAGGCGGTTTACTACTCTATAATCAGGCAAGCGGCTGGGCAGCTAATATCCTGCAATTCCTTTTCCTCTTTTTTATCATGATCCTGGTTATCTTTTTTCTCTTGATAGACCAGCCAAAACTCATCGATTATATGATCAAACTCTCTCCTCTTCCCGAGGATGAAAATCGTATACTCATAGAAAAGTTTCAGGAAATAGCCAACGCGATTTTAAAAGGAAACGGGATATGCGGCATTATTCAGGGGATTCTCGGCGGTGCCGCATTTTCCATTCTCGGCCTGAACTCCCCCCTTCTTTGGGGATCAATTATGGCAATCCTTGCCTTTTTGCCGATTTTCGGGGTTGGACTGGTAATGATTCCGACGTCGATAATTCTCGTATTAAGTGATCGAACAGGTGCAGGTGTATTTCTCTTTATTTTTTATCTCATCCTCTCATTCAGTATCGAATATCTTGTAAAACCAAAATTGGTGGGAACTCAGGTGGAAATGCATACCCTGCTCGTCTTCCTGTCCATTATCGGTGGATTAAGTGTCTATGGAGTCCTGGGAATCATCTATGGTCCGCTTATCATTACCGCCTTCCTCGCTCTCTCAGACATTTACCTCAAGCGGTATGACAAGCATGTGCAGCATATGTAAAACTCCAGCTACACAACAGTTTTCACCGGGTTTTTTCTATATATTCCAGACGATTTACCATCCAGAAAAATATCTTCAAGATAGGAGAGTTTTCGAGGAAGCTGAGCGGGCATCCCTCGGGCCACTAGAAAGTTTGCCGGCCTGCCCACCTGCAGCAACCCGATAGTGTCGAGCCCAAGGAGTTGTGCACCATTAGATGTGGCACATTGCACTATCTCCGGCAGAGTAAAGCCGGCCTTTTTGAAGAGTTTCATCTCTTCGACCACAGATTCCCCATGGAGTACTCCGAGGCTACCTGCATCGGTTCCGAGGGCAAGGATTACACCAAGTTCCCTCGCTAATGCCATCTGGTCAAGCTGATGTTCCAGGGTTTTGTTGATTACCTGATGGTTGACATGCCCATCTTTTGCATCGATATTTTCCATATATGCCTTCATTGTATAGGCGGTTGGAACCCAGACCACCCCTTTTTCCGCCATCAGTTGCAGATTCTCTCTGCCCATAAAGAATCCATGCTCAATGGAATGGCACCCGGCTTCAAGCGCCAACCTGACAGGAAGGTGGCCATTGGCATGTACCATAACCTTTTTCCCTTTTTTCCCTGCTGCAAGAACAAGCCGGGAAATTTCATCACGGTCAAATTGGTGATGTGTCTCTTTTGCATAGGTGTTAAGACTGTTAAGACCTGAATTGACAAGCTTCACCCAGTCAACATCCTCCAAATCTTTTTCAAAACTGGCTGCTAAAGATTCATTCTCCTCTGTGTGCCTGCCTATAAGACTGCCGTAGCGATCCTTTTGTCTCCATGCCCGTCCCGCCGATTTGATTGCCACCGGAAAGCCTTTATCTAACTCATCTCTATATCGTAAAGCAAAACCACCCCGATCGCCGCCATCTCTTACGGCAAGAACCCCATAACTCAGCATATAGTTGAGATGACGACTGATTACCGGTTTTATCTGATCATAGCCGGCAGTAAGCTGGCTCTCCCTCATGTTTGGGTCGGTAGTCCCCGACATAAAAAGATGCACATGACTGTCAACGAGGGGAGGCAGAATTGTACAGTGAGACAAATCCGTAATGCTGGAACTATCGGAATTATCTCCACCTCCATAGTTGTCTAAACCGGTGATACTGCCATTTTCGATATGCAACAACACCTTCTCCCGGACAGGCCCACCGCTCCCGTCCAACAGCCATCCGACACGAATAGAGTGCTTGGTATTCATATTTTTTTAGTCAGGTTAATTTTTGAAAGCCATCATATCCTTTAAGTAAGATGGCTAAAATTTCACATTCTTAGTATCTTAACAGAGACTGTACAACAAGTTCAATCGACATTGAATCGGAGTTAAAAAATGAAAGAAGAGTCAAAAATTATCCACCGCCTCTGGACTGTTGATGGTCATGGCAACAACTTACCCACCACCGTAAACCCCCCGGTTTACCGCGGATCAACTGTTCTCTTTGATACCTATGAAGATATGTATATGGCTGGACAGGGAAGATATGACGGGCCCACCTATGGAACCGACAGATTTCCGGTTCAAAGATGTTTGGAAGAGGCCCTGAGAGAACTCGAAGGCGGTTCTGTCACTCGGGTGTACCCCTCCGGTATCGCCGCCATCCAAAACTTTTTCTACGCATTTACCAAAAGCGGCGACCATATCCTGGTCGTCGATAATGCATACGGTCCTGGAGTACGATTTTGTAAAAAAGTTCTTGCCAAGTTTAATATTGAAACAACCTTCATTCCACCCTCAGTGGCTGAAGATATAGAACAGTATATCAAACCTAATACCGTACTGATACTGCTCGAATCCCCAGGCTCCAATACCTTTGAAATTCAGGACATACCAGTCATCACGACTATTGCTGAGAAAAACGGCATTGTAACCGCCCTGGATAACACCTGGGCCACTCCTCTGTATCTGAAACCGTTTGAACTGGGTGTTGACGTTTCTATTCAGGCAATTTCAAAATATATCTCAGGGTATTCCGATGTGCTGATGGGTGCAGTCACGGTTAACGAAAAATATGGTCACATATTGGATAACTTCCATTCTGTAACCGAGATGTACACCCCCGACAGTGACTGCTATCTGGCCTTGCGGGGCATGAAAACACTTTCCATCAGGTTAAAGCAGCATGAGCAGTCAGCAATTCAGGTAGCCTCCTGGCTGGGAGGACATGAAAAAGTCGATACTGTTATTCATCCCGCGCTGCCGAATCATCCCGAACATCACCTCTGGAAACGTGATTTCAGCGGTTCTTCCGGCCTTTTTGCTTTTACATTAAAAAAAGATTACTCCACGGAAGAACTCGCCGGATTCATAAATAAACTGAATCATTTCGGTCTCGGTTACAGCTGGGGAGGTTATAAAAGTCTTTTAACAGCAGCCAAACAGAGGCGTAACACCCCATCGAGGTTTTCGGGGAAAACAATAATCAGGCTGAATATCGGCCTTGAAGGGGTTGAAGACCTGATCCTCGACCTTGAGCAAGGAATAGAAATGCTTCCTTAACTTCCAGCCACCTCCAATTACTTTCCACCATATACTTTGAAAAGTGCCTGTGTGCCATCATCGCTGCCCCCCTGTTCGGCAAGCTTTTCATATAAGCTCTTCGCCAGATCAAGACCGGGGGTATCCAAATCCATGGATTTGGCACTTTCCGAAGCAATAATCATATCCTTGATAAAATGCTTCACATAAAAACCGGGTTCAAAATCACCTTTAATCATCCTTGGGCCCAGATTTGACAGCGACCAGCTTCCGGCAGCACCACTTTCGATGCTTTCGAGTACAGTTGCGGCATCAAGTCCTGATTGGCCGGCATAGGCAAGTGCTTCACAGACTCCCATCATCCCGGAAGCAATAGCTATTTGATTGCACATCTTGGTATGCTGCCCGCTTCCAGCAGGACCCTGATAGACGATATTTTTTCCCATCAGTTCAAAGAGCGGCAGGATAGTCTTGTAAACTTCTTTCTCACCACCAACCATGATGGATAATTGCCCTTCCCGTGCACCAATATCNCCCCCGGACACAGGAGCATCAAGAGAGAAAACCNCTTTTTTTTGTGCCTTATCTGCAAGTGTTACTGCCAATTGCGGCTGAGAGGTGGTCATGTCGATCACATATCCGCCGGAAGAAATATTCTCTAGAATTCCTTCTTCCCCCAGGTACACCTCTTCCACATCAGATGGAAAACCGACAATGGTAAAGATAACCTGGCAGCCAGCAGCCAGGGCTGCAACACTCTCCTCCCATATCGCCCCCTCTTCAACCAGATCTTTTGCCTTTTCTTTGGTGCGGGAATAAATATGCACAGGATATTTGCTTTTCATCAGGTGGCGGGCCATACTCTTTCCCATCACGCCGGTTCCTATAAAACCGATCTTTGTGGTCTCTGCTAAAGTCATGGTTGCTCCGGTTACTTTTTTATTCGCTCTTTAACTCTTCTATCATTTTCCTGCTCTCTGCCGGTTTAAGAAAAAAATCACTGAACCGGATCATACCTGATTTATCAATAATGACCACCCAGGGTGTGCCCCGAGCCTGGTATTCGCGCATCAGCGGAGAAGGTTTTCCCTGCCAGCCATTATGACCAATGGGAATGGTGAGAGCATATTTTTCCGCAATTTCATTGAGCACCTGCCCACTGTTGATGCCAAATCCCTCAAACGTTGTCTGTATTGTTACAACAGCTACTTCCGGGTCGTCAACATAAAACGATGCAATTTCCTGCAACGCAGGAAAACCATATTTATGGCAGCCGGGTCACCATTTTTGAAAAAAAGAGAGATATACAACACGCCCTTTCAAATCCTTAACATCCAGGGATTCTTTTCCGGGAGGAAGATTTATCCATTCCGTACCTTCCCAGGATGGTGCTCTGGCCGGTTGGGCACTGAGGCCGGAGGAGAACTGAAGCAGAACTAAACTGATAAGCCCAAGAAGTAATAGGGGTAAATTAATGAGACCATGACGCATGACACTCTCCTTGAGAATAAAATGACCTGTGAACAACTACTTTGAAACGCCCTGTCTATTAAGAGTTTGTCAGGTGCTTATTTATTCCCGATTTGAAAATCCCTGCAACCAGTGCAAACAAAAAGAGCAGAACCGGGACGGCTCTGCTCTTTGAAATGGACGATATACAACTTTTTTACTTATTTTCTTTTTCTTCTTATGCGAGCACCAACAAGACCTATCAGGCCCGTCCCGAAAAGAAGCATGGTGGCGGGTTCTGGTACTGGTGCAGTTGTTCCACCATACAATGTTGCGTGTGAAAGTTCTTTGAGTTGTCCGTTACTCCCATAACCATAAAGCCATTCATATTCTAACACACCAACAGGAAGTAGATACGCTGACCAGGAGACAGACGAGATCTCTGGGTAATCCGGATCATTAATATCGTATGCCCCACCATCCTTTAGTACGACGGCAATATGATCATATTCTGACCAAATGCTGCTATTTAGCGTAAAGGAACCTTCAGTACCAGTAAAGTCTCCTGTCCACCAATCTTCATTAACCTCACCAGCATCATTTGACTTATCCAATTCTTCCCAATCATTGTATCCAAAAAACCAATTGTCATTCAAGGCATCTTCACTATCATTAGAACCACTACCATCTGTGCAATCAATACTCGGCATTACTCCAGTTCCTACCACACCGCAAGGAACTGCATGTGCAACAAGTGGTAAAACAACGCCTAATGCAATTAATACGATCAAAAGTTTAGTTTTCATTTCTTTCCTCCTTAGGAATTATTGTTTGAACTTTCCTGACCTGTAAGGAATAAAGCAACTACTATGCCACTTCTAAAATGAGCAGTTAACACACTGTTAATAAGGGTTAAATTACACCAACAAAAAGGCAATGTACTTTAAGCAAAGTCCATTTTTTCCTGATATTCGTTCTCCAAGAATAGATAATTCCGTATTTCAGGAACAAACAACCAGAAAGCACAAGCTGCGGTTCCGGAAAAAAGAAAATACGGCCTTTGAAAAAATGACCAACTCTATAGTGATGTACCGGTCGGGGCGGTAGGATTCGAGCCTACGGCCGACCAGTCAAACCAATGATATAACAACTAAAAACAATCAAGTGTAATACCGTTGTGATACGTACAGGCTTAATAATGTTCAGTCTTTTGTTTCTATCTCGTCTTGACCATGTCAACCTACCCATGCCGATAGAGTGGTGTAGCTGCTAACAGATCAGGCGTTACAATTGATAGTTCGGGAGCAAATCGGGCTTGAGTTTACTTGTTTTAGAATCTATAATTGTAATTATAGATTGACTGCTTGTACCGATTGTTTGCCGACCATTACTATGCGAGGACGCTAATCATGTCATCACAACAAGGACAATCCGTTCAATCGGCCGAAAAAAACATATCCGACAAGGTAAAAGTACTTTCCGGTGGGATTAAACTAGCAATCGAGGCTGAGGATTTCGAGGGAGCAGAGAGGCTTCGCAATAAACTTATCGAAACAGCCCCAATGGCTATTAGCGATGCGATTAAAACTGCTGAGATGATAGAAAACGGAATGTCGGCGGCTATCGATAAAGATCATCTGGCAATCTGGCCTGAACTCTATGAGCAACTCACTATAGAAGAACGGAACTGTCTTTTTCACAGCATGAAAAAGTATATTCTGCCAGAGAAAAAGATTTTGTTGAAATACGGTTCTCTCAACAATAGACTGTTTTTTATTGAGAAAGGTAGAGTTGCTATTAGTCTTCCCCAACAGGGAAATAAGCTCAAAATGTTGGCTCAACTTGGACGGGGCGATATTCTTGGGGAGTATACTTTTGCCACAATCGCCCTTTGTTCAGCTACAGCGATAACCAAAACAGAAGTGCAATTGAGATGCCTGGAGGGCATGAAAGTAGAAAGCTGGGAAGAAAAACACCCAGGTTTGCAAAGTAAAATCCTGGAATATTGTCAAAAATTTGGAAAGATAGACCATATTTTAGAAATAAAAGAGCGGGAACATCATACCCACCCACGGCACCCTGCTCAAGGGCGGGCAAAAGCGATTCTGCTAGATAAGAGCGGAAATAAAACAAAAGTATCTTTCAACGGGGAGTTAGAAGAGATTTCTCGTTCTGGTGCCTCTTTCTCGATCAAATGCAATACAAAAACTATTGTTAAACAACTGCTTAGCAGATCCTTTTCTATTGCTTTCACCTTCAGCCACAAAGGAAAAGAGATAAGCTTCGCCGCTGTAGGAAGGGTTGTTCGAGTTTCCTCCCGACTCTACAACGATTACCTTTTGCATGTAGGTTTTTATGCCACTCTTCCTGCAGAACTTGACGCAAAACTGGCACCCTGATTTTACCTTTTAGCAATAGTACCATCTACCCCCCCTCCTATTGACCCAACAGTGCACTCCGTTATCTGACTCCACCAACATACACAAATAATATCCATATTTTACCGGTACCTCCAACGCTGACGATGTAATGAACATCATGAGTTGGCCTGTTCGGAGTAAGATTCAGCCACCGACCAGAATGCTTCTTTTCTGGCACATTATTTTAGGCACGACCATTTATGAACATTTCAGGAAAAAAGTAGACTTTACACTTCTCTGGAGTGCTTGACACTACCAGTGGTTTTCTTGTATTCTTATAAAGTTGCACGTTTGATTAGGTTCTTCGTTATTGACATCAATAAACAAATAAGTCCGACCCCTTTTCCAGATCCCTTTTCCATTACGATCCCTTCTCCATTAATAATTTCAGTGAGTTTTGCACTTGTTAGTTTCTCAATATTTCTGAATTTAAGGAATCAATTATTATGACACTAAAATCTTCACTAACTACTGAAATCATCTCGCAAGCTCAATCGTATGATGGAATCCGAGCCGGAGTTGTCCATCTAAAAGACGTTTTGAAAGGTTACTCATATCAAGCTGCTCCAGATGATTCGGGAAGTCAGGGTCAATTGGACGATGGACAGATTGTTAATTGGCCAAAGGAGGCCCGAACAGTATTGATATTGGGGTTGCATCATCCAGAAAAAAACCCTCGTTTAGACTGGTTGGAACGAGGCGATACTTGGGGCAATAGACGTCTTAGGGAAATATCAAAATTACTTAAACAGTGGTTCCGAAAAGAATGCGGTTTAGATGCTCAACCTCTACCATATCATGTGGCAAAGGGTGGACTATTCCTGAAAGACGCTGCTGTTTTGTCTGGAATTGGTATCATAGGTAGGAATAATTTGTTATTACATCCGGAGTGGGGGCCAAGAATCAGACTTCGTTCTATTCTGTTGGAAGGGGATTTCCAAGCGACAAAAGTACTCAAAGGATTCTCCCCATGTGAAACTTGTGAGGGGTTTTGCCAAAAAGCCTGTCCAATGAATGCTTTTCCTCAAGAAAAATATCGCCGGCCAATATGCCGTAAGCAGATAATTGCTAACGTGGAGAATAAAGTTCCCGATGGAGAAATCGGAGAAAACAGGGAACGCAATTTGGTGATTAAATATTGCCGTGCTTGTGAATTGTCTTGTCCAGTAGGAGCTTAAACAGGAATGGGGTTGTTCCCAGATCTTGAGAAGTCGAAAGCAAATGGATACATATTTTAATAATTTACCGAACAACAAAGCGTTATATTAAAAAAGTACACTGTGAGATAAAATGAAAACAATTGGCCTTTTGGGTGGTATGAGTTGGGAAAGTACGGTTGGTTACTATCGTGCGATTAACGAGGGGGTTAAAAATACCCTTGGAGGTTTACACTCAGCGAAGATCGCTTTGTACAGTGTCGATTTCGAGCCCATAGAAAAGCTACAACATGTGGGCGATTGGGGTAGCACGGCAAGAATACTTTCAGAGGCTGCTCAAAGCGTAGAGTCTGCAGGCGCAGATTTTCTACTCATTTGTACAAACACTATGCACAAGGTCGCCCCACAAATCGAAAAATCCATCAGCATTCCCTTGCTTCATATCGCTGATGCTACGGCAGAAGTTCTCGTACATAAAGGCATCAAAACAGTTGGCTTGTTGGGCACGGCATTCACAATGGAAGAAGATTTCTATAAAGGTCGGTTAAGTGAAAACTATGGACTTAACGTCCTTGTACCGGGAAAAGATGACAGGCGGGTGGTCCACAATATTATTTACCAAGAACTTTGTTTAGGAAAAATTGAATCCAATTCAAAGGCAGAATATTTACGTATTATTGATTCTCTATCTAATCAGGGAGCTGAGGCCGTCATTCTCGGTTGCACCGAAATTGGGATGTTGGTAAATCAACGAGATACAAAAGTAAGATTGTTAGATACCACAGCAATCCATGCTGAAAAAGCAGTGGAAAATGCAATATAATCGGGTAGCTTGGGGGGCTCTGCTGCGGTACGGTGCTGCCTTTCTGCAACTTGAACTCTGCCATCAGGGTCTCTTCACCATGGACCAGTGTCTTACTCTATCCCTACCAGTGGTGTGGGGTATCCATCTTAGCAGCTTTTGTTGAACATCTTTGCCTCACCTTTTATCAGTTCCACACCTTCATTGCCGAAACGTGATGTTTTAATGCACCCACCGCACGTATTTTGCACTTAACGCCAAAAAGCACCTACAGCCAAAGCTGTAACTGCTTTATTTCATTGGTCGGGGCGGTAGGATTCGAACCTACGACCTCCTGCTCCCAAGGCAGGCGCGCTAACCAGGCTGCGCTACGCCCCGACTATAGTCAAAAAAGGCTCGATTGGATATCGAGCCTGAAATTACTGGCTCCTCGGGACGGACTCGAACCGCCGACAAGGTGGTTAACAGCCACCCGCTCTACCAACTGAGCTACCGAGGATTGGCATCATCTGCTCCGCGCATTATCTCCAACGGGGCAAAAATATTGTAGGCGGGGAATATAAACCGCACAGCGACAGGTGTCAACAGATTTTTCGGCTAAATTCCTTTTCTTTTTCTCCTGATTCCAGGGTACAACCTGACCAACCATCCAGTTCCCTGTTTATTTTTTGCCAAGCGGAAAACCTTTCAGAATATCACGCACAGAAAGATTTACGTATCCCGAAACCTGATCCTCATCCATATCCTGTAGCAGTCGCCTTGTACCAGTGCCTCTCCATAAAATTTTATGGTTTTGCGGATCCAGAATATCGATAACGAGAGTACCTTCCTCGTACGATGTAACGGAATCACCCTCTGCAATCTTCCCGGCCATGGGTTTAGACAGGGTCTGATACCCATAACCGGAATAAAAATGCTGGACAGATTCCACACGAACCTTGCTCTCAATTGCTCCCAACCAGTTAACAAGAAAGTCACTCTTCTCACCCTTGACAAAACCTTTTGCCAGGAGATCTTTTTCAACCGCAGCACGAACCAGAACATCAAGTTCAGGATTGTTCACCCTTACATCACTTCCCGGTGCTGTTGTGGTTTTAAACCAGGAGAAAACCTTCAATCCCGAAAAATCCGTGGCAGAATCGACATCAATCTCCACCTGTACAGGAACACAGGATGCCACCAGCAAAGCAACAAAAAAAACACCTGAATTCAACCTCATAGCACTATCCCCATATTCAATTTCCACACTCTACTACAGATATCCTTCTCATGATTACCTCTGAAACTCCCTGACCGCCTCCATCATTTCAAAAAAATCAGGGTTCGCCTTCTCAAGAGGAGTCTCACCGGGCTCAACTTCGGCAGCATATATCGGATCTTTCAATACAACAGAGGCATGCTGGACTTCTTTGCTCTTTGGGAGAATATATTGAACAAAAGTATCCTCTTTTGTAATTTTTTCAAGTCTGCTTATGGCCTTAAGCGAAACGGCATCATCGCATTCCGTAAATGCGGAAAAAATTCGTTTTGAAAAGTACTCGCCAGCTTTAAAAGATTCAATAGCTCCATTTATTTCCCCGATTAAATGTACAAGTTCCCTGGCCCCGTTGAGGCTGATATAATCATATCGATACGGGTTTGATCCAATCAGTGCTTTCTTATCATTCGGCAAAGCAGGGGACGTCCGAAGCAGGAATTCTTTCACGCTCCCTGCAATACCCAACCACCCCTCCTTGAGACCTAATGCGGCAGCAAAGAGATAAAGATCCCCGGTAATTGCAGGATTAGTACAACCTATATAAAAACTGAGTGCACCTCCCATGGACAGACCGCCGATGGAAAGTGACCTCCCGTCTACCGCAGCTGTATCGATGGCAAACCGGACATTTTCTTTCCATTCCTGCAGAGTAACACCTTCCATCCCAGTTGGATTTTTAAGGCCATGCCCCTGAAGCAATGGAAGATAGACATCATAACCAAGCTCAAAATGAAAAAAGTCTGCAATAGCAGAGAGGAAGTGGGGAGAATCACTCAAACCGTGAACCAGAACAATCGCTTTCTCCGCCACCGTTTTATGTTCCAGTTTCCTCGGATGGCAGCCTTCACGGATAATCTGCTCGGAGAAATAGGGGAATTCGGCATAATATTCAGGCCATGCTGTTTTACCCTCACCACTTTTCAAAGGCATCTTATAATCTTCTAATCTCTTTATAAAATTTGAGATTTTACGCTGAACCATGTCCGCTCTCTTGCCATGCACCAGTATATGTCTGTCAAAACTCAACAGACAATACTCCTTCTGATCACTTTCGATCAATTCGTATATTTTTCTGCTTCCCTCCGGATCGACAATAGGATTCTTATCAGCCTGAATGACCAGAGTGGGCTGTTGAATTGTGCCATACTGCTTTTTTGCAAAATCGAGAAACTTACCAACCTCGTTTACCCCTGCGACAGGATTCTTAATATAGTTGACATGGGGATTTCCATGGGAGAAGTCTAAAAACCGTTTTTTGCCCTCCCCTTTCATTTTATTCAACATTCGATTCCAGACATCAACCGCCGGCATAAAATTGGTGGAATAGTCACTTAACGAGAGTGGAGGGCAAAGAGCAAAAACACCAGCTACCTCGGGTACTCTTGCAGCCAGATTCAGTACTATGCTACCGCCGACTGCCACCCCACCCAGAATCACACTATCACAGATATTGCTCATAAGAACAAATCCCCGCTCAACCGCCTCCATCCATTCCTGATACTTCCTTTCGACCAGATCCTCTGAAGAAGTACCATGTCCCGGCAGACGTGGCGCATATACCCAGAACCCCTCCCGCCTCAAATGATCTGCCAGGCCTCTCACCTCTGCCGGCACTGCCAGATAACTATGTACCAGGACGACCCCCCTTTTACGACGAAGAGCTGACAGCAAAAAAGGCCTTCCCAAACAGGCCAGACCCTTCTCTGCCGAGGGAATATAGTTTCCACATGCCTTATCATAATCTATAAGCTCCTGCTTTATAAGGTGTCGGATCAAAAGAAGTTTTAATAGAAAGACGGGCTGCCGACCAGTTGATCGCAGCAGCTTCTGCAACCTGATCAGCGGTTCCACTTCGTTGGCCATTATCTCTATTGGATTATCAATTCTTCTCTTATGATAACTTAAAGGACGTGATAAACTGGAACGGTTCTTAACAAGATAGTCACCATCTTTCCTTACCACACCTTTTTCTATGGCCAGTTGCAGGAAATTTTCATATTTTTTGAAGCGGTCGTCAGTGACCAGATGTGCCTGACTCCCCTGTAAGGATTTATGCAGAAAAAACTCGCCTTTATAATCCTCTCTGTTGCTAATCAATGAGGCCGCATAAAACACCCTTCTTTTAAAATCAGATTCTTTTATACGTTCAAAAGGATACATCCTGATCAAAGAGGCGTACAGATGCTCGTGATTCACGGTAGTCAGCCCATAAATATCACCCATATACCGCTGCATAATTTTATATGCCGGTGCCCGCATCTTTTTCTTCAGCTCATCTGATAGAAAATAGCCCTCAAGTCCATCTCTGAACATACTCTCCGTCAGCCATTTCGGATCAAGAAACGGTTCAATTTCAATTGGCTTGCCAAAGCGGACATCCAGATCAACCCCGGACAGCAGCATTGTCCCCTCTGTCATTATCTCCTCAACCATCCTCTCCGAAATGTCTTTCACCAGCTTTTCGGCAAGAGTCGAGGCAATATTCTCCATGGCCCGAATGGGATAGTAGGTAAGGTTTACCGGCACAATCACTGTCGGTTGAGTCTTTATTTCGTTCAGATTCTCAATCTTCAGACTTTCCAAAACTGACCAGACTTGAGTTGGAGATGATTCTGTAAGCTCAAAGATATACCTGCGGTAAAGCTCCGCCGTTAAAGCCAAGGCAGCGGCTCCTGTGCGGGGCTCATGCATTCCGCCGGGATGATCGATCATAAACTTGCCGTTGTCCATGATCTTCTTTGTCTTCACCATGCGGCCTTCCGGAAAAATAATCCAGCTGGCCTCCCCGGTAAGCAGACTTTTAACTATCAGTTTATCCCTTTTGGGATCGCTGGTGGATACCGCCCCGACGAGATCAAAAAATTTCCCCAGCCCACCACTAAAAAGTGATGCGTCGGCAAGGGACCACACGGGCGTATCGGTTAAGCCGGAAATATAGGATGGAAGTAAGAGTGTCTCAATACGGGTGAAGTGATTGATCACAAAGATTGCCTGTCCGGAAGGAATATTCTCCTTTCCGTGAACAGCAATATCCGCCTTGGAAAGACGGGAAAGAGTTTTTATTGCGAAGCCGGTGGTCAGATATGCAGAACGATTCATGGTCGGCCCTGATCAGGTTATGAACCACTTGGTTTTATGAGTAGGTAGCGACGACTACTCGCTCATTATCACGTACCATAGACAACTCCTGGGAGCCAGGTAGCAAGGCCCGGCCAGAACCATAGAATAATCAACATTACAAGTTGCAGAAAGATGAAGGGGATCACTCCTTTATAAATCTGCATCGTGGTCACAGAGTCTGGTGCCACTCCCCGGAGATAAAATAATGCAAAGCCAAAGGGAGGTGTCAGAAATGAAGTCTGAAGATTAATAGCAATCATAACACCAAGCCAAACCGGGTCAAGCCCCATCATGAGCAGAATTGGACCGACAATGGGTACTACGACAAAGGTGATTTCAAAAAAATCAAGGAAAAAACCCATGACGAACATGATAAGCATCACCACCAGGAAGGCACTGCCTACCCCACCCGGCAAACCGGTCAACAGATTGTGAACAACGTCATCACCTTCAAAGCCACGAAAGACGAGAGAGAACATGCTGGCTCCCAGCAAAATGATAAACACCATGCAGTTGACATGGGTACTGGTTATCATGACCTCCCTCAAAATTTTCAGACTCAGCTGTCCTTTGATCGCTGTTAAGAGGATACCACCCACACAACCGACTGATGCCGCCTCTGTTGGCGTAGCCAGTCCAGCCAGAATGGAACCAAGCACCCCCAGGATAAGCAATAGAGGAGGTATCAATACTTTGACAACTTTGACCCAGAGTTTATAGCCGGTTACGCTTTTTAGAATCTCATCCGGCAGAGCGGGGGCAGCTTCAGGTTTAAGTGCTGCTATGATGCCTATATAAAGAATGTATAGTCCCACCAGAACAAGGCCTGGAAGCAGGGCGCCAACAAACAAGTCACCAACAGAGACCGATGTGGGAGAAAAGTTGCCCAGTGCCAGTTGGGCCTGCTGGTGTGCTGAGCTGATTACATCTCCCAGAATAATCAGAATTATACTGGGTGGAATGATTTGCCCAAGTGTGCCCGAAGCCGCTACAATTCCTGCCGCAAGGGAAGGAGAGTAGTTGAACCGCAGCATTGAAGGCAATGAAATCAATCCCATGGTAACTACTGTTGCCCCGACAATTCCGGTTGAAGCCGCTAACATTGCCCCAACAATGCAGACTGAAATTCCAAGACCACCTCTGACTTTGCCAAAGAGCATGCCCATGGTTTCCAGCAGTTCCTCAGAAATTTTGGCACGCTCAAGCATTACCCCCATAAAAATAAACAAGGGAATTGCAATAAGTGTCTGGTTTCCCATGACACCCAAAATACGTTCGGGATATGCCGCCAGGAAGGTGAGATCAAACACCCCCGTAAATACGCCAAAGAGTGCAAACAGAATAGCAGTACCGGCTAAACTGAATGCTACAGGATACCCCATTAGAAGCACTGCAACAGCAACTCCAAACATTAAAACTGGATACAATTCGTGAGGCATAAATGTTTTTTATTTTAAATTGAAAATGATATTACGTTGAAACAGTGAGCGTGTTTAGTGCTCGAATAAATTTAGCAACCCCCTGCAATCCAACCAAAACGGGAAAGACCAAAATCGCTGACTTTAAAAGAAAAACACCCGGCAATCCTCCGGCTTCCCTTGAACCCTCAAATACACTCCAAGAATCGCCCACATATGAATAACCGTAATAAAAAATCACAAAACAAGTTGGAAAAAGCAAAAAAACTATACCAATCAAATTTACAATGGCTTTCTTCCTCTCACTCATTGGCCGGTAAAAGATATCAATTCGAACATGTTCTTCAGCAAGCAGTGTGTAACCACCTGCAAGCATAAATACAAATCCGTGCATAAAAACGACGGATTCCTGCATCCAGATCCAACCCATATTGAAGACGTACCTCAGGACTACTGTCACAAACATCACCAGGGCCATAAAAAGTGTCAACCATGACACGCCTCTGCCTATCAGGTCGTTCATCGCATCGATCCGGTCCGCAATTTTTATAAACATATTGAACTCAAATTGATATTCTTCGCCCGTAACGAGCAAACAAGAAAAGGAAACTGTTGCGATGACCTGCAGCAGTTCCCCTTTTTCTCTGTACTAAAAAACAATTATCCTTTAAAAGTTAATGCACGCGCAAGGCTATATCCAACCTCACCAATGTTACCCCAATCCATTGATTGTGTACGATATTGATTAAAAGATTCATATACTTTCTTTGACATCGGATCTCTATTCGCTACTTCCTCGACAACTGATTTACTCAGTTCACCCATTTTCTTGAGTACTGCGTCAGGAAAGCGCTTCAAAGTTACATTATGCTTTGCAACCAGTTCGACCAGAGCAGCATTATTCATTGTTGTAAATTCGGCCAACATGTCGGTATACGCATCTTTCATGGCAGCAGTTACAATTGCCTGAAGATCTTTTGGCAGTCCGTAGAATGCATCCTTGTTAACGAAGCACTCCAGAACTGTTCCTGGCTCATGCCATCCCGGCCAGTAGTAATAATTAGCAACTTTATAAAAACCAAACGCCAGATCGTTATATGGACCGACCCATTCAGTAGCATCGATTGCGCCTGACTGCAGGGATGGGAATATCTCACCACCCGGCAGTGATACAGGTGTTGCACCTGCCCGCTTAATTACTTCACCACCAAGCCCGGGCATACGCATTTTGAGACCTTTGAAATCATCGATGGTATTGATCTCTTTGTTAAACCACCCACCCATTTGCACTCCGGTATTGCCGGCGGCAAAAGCCTTGAGGTTGAACGCAGAATACACTTCATCCCACAATTCCTGGCCACCACCTTTGTATATCCAGCCTGCCATCTCCTGAGCATTCAGTCCAAATGGTACCGCGGCAAAGAACTGAGTAGCTTCTGATTTACCTTTCCAGTAATAGGCCGCACCATGTCCCATCTGGGCTGTTCCTCTGGAAACAGCATCAAATGATTCAAATGGAGGGACAAGTTCACCGGCGCCATACACTTTTACATCTAACCGACCACCAGACATCTCAGTAATGGTCTTTGCCAGATGATTAGCTCCGGTACCCAGACCCGGGAAGTTTTTAGGCCAGGTTGTAACCATTTTCCAGCGGATCTTGTCTGAAGCGTGAACCGACGGCGCTCCAGCAATTGCTGATCCTGCAACAACAGCTCCCGCACAAGCAGTTTTGAGAAAAGTTCTCCTATCCATACATTCTCCTCCATTTGGATGATTACTTACATATCAACCCTTTGAACAGTCAGAGGGTTTAACCATACATCTATGAATGACAGACTACTCAATTCAAGCCAAACACGCATTCCCACTGGCAGTTTGGCCAAATCGATAATAAAAATCGTTATACCGTATATTTACTAACTATTCAATGTTATTTTATCTGACAGGGCGGCAAGTTTCAGGCATCAACATCACCTCCTTTCTCTCATGCTCAGCTATAGCTTTTAATTTAAGAATCTATTGGAAGTAAAGAATTTGTGAAAAACAACAGGAAGAACTGTGAAATAACGCTATTATCGTTGTCGAAAATAGTTCTGTACATACTGGATATGAGTACGCATTGCATTATGGGCTTCTTCCGGCTTTCTGGCCATGATTGCATCATACACGGCCTTATGATGCTCCAAGACAGCCACCAGAGCATTGCGATCCATATACATATGGGTGAGATTCTTCTTTATACCAATAAAAAGGAAGTCATAAAAATTCCTCATAAGGTGGATCAGAACAGGATTTTTCGTTGAGAAGGTGACAGCCATATGGAAAGCGGCATCAGCTTCAGTACTGATTTTGTCTGTAGTAGCCAGATCTTCCTCCATTTCATCAATACTTTTCAACATCGCATTCAGATCTTTTTCTGTGGCCCTTTGCGCTGCAAGCAGTGCGGCATTACACTCAAGGCCGAGCCGTACTTCCAGAAGGTCATCCAAAGTCGCATCTTCTGTAGCCATGGCGGCTGCAAGGGGGTTACCCTTACGATTATCAGGGGAACTGACAAAAGTCCCCTGTCCCTGCCTGTGCTCAAGCAGACCCATGGTTACAAGTTTATTTATTGCATTCCTCACAGATGTTCTGCTGACAGCCATAGATACGGCAAGTTCACGCTCCGGTAAAATCTGCTGCCCGGGTTTAAAATCGCCCTTATATATCAGCTCACGGATTTGTTCAAAGACCTGATCTGAAATACGCTTCGGTTTAATTGGTTTCAGGTTCATATTGTCACTATTTTTCTATTAGTTCCTAAGAATTACAGCCTCCTGTCATTCAGGGGGGAAGCACAACCAAAAAGCCATTTAGTGCCTTACTCCAGAACTTCTGTAAGAAAAAACAAGAAACTCAGGAAGGTCGTTAAAAAATTATTGTTGAATATACTTCCATGGCACTTATCCAAGCATTCTAAAAGTCCGATTTATTCTGGTTAGAACATCGCAACACGAAAACTCAGCATTGGTACTACCATTACACAACAGAGGATGCCTGTTGTCACTACTTCAGCACAACTACTCCAGAGTAACCCTTTACACTGATTTTATCAAAGTTTTTCTTTGCTCGACAGGTTTTTTCTTGACAACAAATCTCCATATGCTAAACATTGGTACTACCAATTCACACTGCTTTATGATATTCAACAATGCAGTTGTGCATATAAATCGGTCAAGGACAGGCGCCAGATAAACCTGTTCATAAACATTAGGTTCTCATAAGGAGGAGTTTCTATGAAACGTATTTTTGCAATCGTACTTACTCTGCTGGTCACAACAGGACTGACTCTCAGTTCGGCCAGTGCTGCCAAGCGTGAAAAATTCGGTAATGATCCGCGCCATGCAGAGGCTAAACGGGTAAAATTCAAGCCGTCAGATGAGAAGATTCGGTGGAAAATGGTAATGCCATGGTCCAAAGGTCTTCTTTTCTATGATATCGCAGCCCATTTTGCCGACAGTGTACGCCTTGCCTCTGCCGGACGTCTTGATATCAAGCCGTTCTCGGCCGGTGAGCTTGTTCCTGCAATGCAGAGTTTTGATGCCGTTGCCAAAGGATCTGCCCAGGTTGGACACGACTGGCCCGGATACTGGAAAGGCAAGAATGAGGCCTTTGTTGCCTTCGCATCCGTACCTTTTGGCCTTGACGCAGAAGGGTATAATATCTGGCTCCAGGAAAAAGGCGGTCTGCAGCAGATGCAGGATCTTTACGGTCAATTCGGCCTGTACGCCCTTCCCGGCGGACAAGTCGGGCAGGAGATGGGCCTTTTTTCCAATAAGCGTGCCACCAAGATGGAAGACTTCAAAGGTATGCGTGTTCGTACTCCCGGCTGGTTTATGGATATCATGAACAACATTGGAGCCTCCGTATCTCCACTCCCCGGTGGAGAAGTTTATCTCGCTCTTGAACGTGGAGTAATTGATGCAGCCGAGTTCTCATCACCGGCAATCAATTATCCAATGGGTTTTGACGAAATCACCAAATATGTCATCCAGCCTGGTGTTCATCAGCCTGGTGTTCAATGCGCACTGTTCTTCAATCAAAAAGCATGGGATGAGCTGCCGGAAGATCTGAAATGGATCGTAAAGATCGCAGCGGCCGAAACCCAGGCATGGAGTTACAACTGGATCAGCGCCCTGAACTCAGAAGCGATCAACAAATTCGCAGAAAAAGTTGAATTTGTGAAAATGGATAAAGAAACTATGATCGCTTTCCGTAAAACCACCAAGGAGTACCTTGATTCGGTTAAGGCCAAACATCCGGATGTGAAAAAAGCTCTGGACAGTCAGGAGGCATTTATCAAGGATTACGCAATATGGAGAGAGGTACGCAGCGGTATTACCCCATGGCCATATGAGACTTATATCTCAGGTCAAGTCACAGAATAATTCTAACTGCATATAAGGAAGACACCACACCGATTCCATGTGTGGTGTCTTCTTTAAGGGTATAAATGTCTTCATCAAATAGTTACAAAACAGAAGGATAGTGTGATGTTCGCAAAAATATCCAGAACTATTGACGCGTTCAGTACCAGACAGGGTGAGATCACCTCGATGCTGATATTCCCTCTCCTCGGAGTGGTACTTTATGAGGTTATCATGCGTTATGGCTTCAATACACCAACGACCTGGGGTTTTGAAGCCACCGCGTTCCTTTACGGCATGCACTATATGTTCGGTATTTCCTATACTGACGTGCGAAAAGGACACGTGCAGGTGGATATCTTCACCTCTCTGGCACCGAAAAAGGTCCGGGCCGCTATCAGCGTACTCACAACACTGATTTTCTTTATGCCGGTCATGCTCGGCATGACCATCTGGTCGACCACATTCGCCCTTACATCTATTCAGGGACTCGAACGTAACTCCACCAGCTGGGCGCCCCCTATCTACCCCTTCAAAGTTGTCATGGCGCTCTGTTTCTTCTTTTTGCTTATGCAGGGCATTTCAAATCTGATTAAAGAATTGCAGATCCTTTTTAATACTAATGAGCAGGTGGAATCATGAGTCCGGAAATCTTAACAGTGGCCATGTTTGTCACTCTCATTGCTGCCATCACTTTGGGCCATCCCCTGGCCTACACCCTGGCCGCAGTCGCCGCCCTCTTCGGTCTAATAGATAGCGGCGGTGACGTTGGTGCCATTTTCGACATGTTTGCCAACAATACCTGGGGATTGATGAACAATTATGTCCTTGTAGCCATACCCCTGTTTATCCTTATGGCCCAGCTGCTTGACAGATCAAAAGTCGCCGATGAACTTTTCGAGACACTCTTTGTTGTTCTCGGCGGTCTAAAAGGTGGCCTGGGTCTTGCTGTTGTTGTAGTCTGCACGGTTTTTGCAGCCACCACAGGTATCATCGGCGCCTCAGTTGTTGCCATGGGCCTCCTTGCAACCCCCGCCCTGATGAAAAAAGGCTACCAGAAAGAGATGTCGGCAGGTATCATCTGTGCCGCTGGAACCCTTGGTATCCTGATTCCACCGAGTATCATGATGGTAGTCTACGGTGGACTCACCGGTATGAAAGAAACCTCTGTGGGCAACCTTTTCGCCGGGGCCATTTTCCCGGGATTACTCCTGGCCTCACTCTATTTTGGCTATATTTTAATCCGCTGCAATATCAACCCGCAACTCGGCCCTCCTATTTCCAAAGAAGAGGCTTCCAAATGGACCATGGCCAAGAAAATCAGGCTGACCCTTAAGTCTCTGATTCCGCCAATGGCACTTATTCTGGCAGTTATGGGCACTATTCTTGCCGGTGTTGCCACCCCCACTGAAGCCGCAGGACTCGGCGCGTTTGGCGCACTTGTTCTGGCTGCTGTAAACGGCAAATTAAACTGGACAGTTTTGAAGGAATCCGCTCATGCCACCATGAGTACAACTGCCATGGTGATGATGCTCTTTATCGGCGGAAAATTTTTCAGCACTGTTTTTCTTTCCATGGGCGGAGGAGATGTTGTAGCCGATGTCCTGGTTGGCTCCGGGATGAACAGATGGATCGTTCTGCTCATTATGATGTCCATTGTATTTCTTATGGGCATGTTCATTGACTGGGCGGCTATTCTGCTTGTTACCGTACCTATTTTTATGCCCATTGCCATGGAGCTCGATTTTAACCCACTCTGGTTCTCAATCCTGCTCTGTGTGAATCTGCAGACTTCATTTCTCACTCCTCCTTTTGGCTATGCCCTGTTCTACTTCAAAGGGGTGGCACCGGAAGGATATACCATGGGCCATATCTACAGGGGCATCATGCCTTTTGTTCTGCTGCAGCTTATTGGTTTACTCATTCTTGCAATATTCCCCAGCCTTGTCACCTGGCTGCCGGGAATCTTCTTTGGTTCATAGTGCTGTGATTCTCATTCGAGGGCAGAATGCTTTTAACAGAGTTCTGTCCTCTTTCCAACTTAGCGAGAAGCATTACCAAGCTCTTCTTCAACACTACTTGTCCCTGCACTTTCCCAGAAATCTTCAGATCAACCAGCGGTCCAACCGCAGTCAATTGTCAGCATCGAGCCGGTGATGCAGGCTGCCGAATCAGAACAGAGATAAACGACCAGCTCACCGACCTCACTCGGCTCGATCAGCTTTTTAACCGCAGCCTTTTTGAGCATGATATTGCTGATCACCTCTTCTCGCGGAATGCCGTGAGTTGCGGCTTGCGCTTCGATTTGATTGTCAACCAACGGGGTGCGAACGTAGGCCGGACAGATGGAATTGACAGTAATTCCCTGGGGCCCGCCTTCCAGCGCAGCGGTTTTGGTCAAACCTGCCAGGCCATGTTTTGCACTGATATAGGCCACCTTGAATTCCGAAGCACGCAGACCGTGAGCAGAGTTGATATTGACGATTCGACCCCAGCCGCGTTTGCGCATGGCCGGCCAAAAGTATTTACTTAGCAGGAAAGGGGCGGTCAACATCAAATTAATGATAAAGTCCCATTTTTCTTCAGGGAAATCCTCAATCGGCGCGACATGCTGAATGCCGGCATTATTAACCAGAATATCACAGCGGCCAAACTTATTGAGCACAGTCTCAGCCAGTGACTTACAGCCTTCCCCCTTACTCAGATCGGCCTGAACAAAGGTTCCGCCGAGACGCCGGGCCGCAGTTTCTCCCGCTTCAGTATTCACATCCGCCAGCACGACGGTACGACCCGCAGCAGACAGGGCCTCGGTAACCGCCAGGCCAATTCCACTGGCCGCGCCGGTAATCAGTGCTACTTGTTGATCAGACATTTTAATAGCTCCTTTTTCGATAATAGGTGATTTTTTCACACTACAGATCGACAACAGTTATGTCAACACTTTACATACTATCTTAACCCACTGGAATAAAACATATATTTATAACAGGCTACAGGTCTATAGATGATAATACCTAAAAACTGAAATTTTTTGCTCTTTAATTTTTTCTCAATTTTGCATATCATGGGAACTCTTTTACCTTCACCTATCGCATTGTTACTGCCAACCCGAATAAATTGGAATTTTAGAATACTTGGATTAGTGCCATGGAAGTATATTCAACAATGAAATTTTAAACGACCTTCCTGAATTTCTCGGAGTCTGCGCTTACCTGTTTTTTATGACAGAAACTTGGGAGTAAGGCACTAATAAGGAACAGATATGACCCAGCAAATAGAACTTTATGACACAACCCTCAGGGACGGAACCCAGGCAGAAAATTTTAATCTTTCCGTTGAGGACAAAATTCGCATTACAGTAGCCCTTGATAAGCTTGGAATCGATTATATTGAAGGAGGCTGGCCCGGATCAAATCCCCTGTCGGTTGAGTACTTCAACAAAATGCAATCTGTAAAACTGAAGCATGCAAAACTTGCCGCATTCGGCTCTACCCGTCATTTTAAAAACAGTCCCGAAACCGATCCTAACCTGCAGGCACTACTTGCAGCCAAAACACCTGTCATTACTATCTTTGGAAAGAGCTGGGATATCCATGTCCATGACGCCCTGCGTATTGAACTGGAAGATAATTTACAGATTATAAGGGATACACTGAGTTATCTCCGCCCCCATGTTGACCATCTCTTTTATGATGCTGAACATTTTTTTGACGGTTTTAAGAACAACCGGGAATATGCACTGCAGACCCTTGAAAGTGCTGTTGAGGGCGGTGCCGAAGCCCTCATCCTCTGCGATACCAATGGCGGTACCCTGCCCCATGAACTGCCGACAATAATAAATACGGTAAAGAACTATTTTGCAGATCTGGGAAAAACCGTTGAGCTTGGCATACACGCTCATAACGACTCCGAATCCGCTGTTGCCAATTCACTGCTTGCAATTGCTGAGACGAAAGTGAAACAGGTGCAGGGAACTATTAACGGATTTGGCGAGAGATGCGGCAATGCCAACCTCACCTCCATCATCCCTGCCCTTGTTTTCAAGATGGGCATCGAGTGTGAAGTGAGGAAACATATTGACAGGTTATACTCCACTTCACGGTATGTAAACGAGCTCGCCAACCTTCCCCATAACCGATATCAACCCTATGTAGGTCAATCCGCATTCGCCCATAAAGGTGGTATCCATGTCAGTGCAGTAAAACAGAATCCACTTACCTATGAACACATCCCCCCGGACAAGGTTGGAAACATACGTCGAATACTTATTTCAGATCAATCAGGGCGTTCCAATATCCTGCATAAGGCAAAACAATGGAACCTCAAGATCTCTTCCGATGACCCGGTCATTTCAACCATCATCAGCGAATTGAAAGAGCTTGAAAATCTGGGTTACCAGTATGAGGGAGCTGAAGCCAGTTTTGAGCTGTTGATGCGAAGAGCTCTGGGACTGCAGCGGAACTACTTCAAATTTGAAACCTTCCGGGTAATGAATCATAAATATAGAATGGACAAACCGACTCTCACGGAAGCTACTATCCGTCTTTTTGTCGGCGGCAGCGAAGTACATACCGCTGCCATGGGTGACGGTCCGGTAAATGCTCTGGACAAGGCTATTCGTAAAGCGTTAACCCGTTTTTACCCCTGTCTGGAAAAAATAGAACTTACCGACTATAAAGTGCGAGTGCTCTCGGGAGAACGCGGAACTCAGGCACGGGTCAGAGTCCTCGTTGAAAGCAAAGACAATCATTCCTCCTGGGGCACCGTCGGGGTTTCTGTGAATATTATCGAAGCCAGTTGGCAGGCCCTTGTTGACAGCATCAACTACAAGTTACTAAAAGAAGAAAAAGAGAAATAAATCCAGCATGGACGACAATAAAAAATTATCAGACATAAATCCACTAGCCCCCATTGTCTCATCAGAACATCTCACATCTCCTGACAGCTGGCCGTTGAGCGAATTTGAATATGGCATGATTATCGCTCACAACGCTTTTTCCAGGTGGATGATACGATGTATGCATGCTGCTGGATATTCTGATTTCAGCCCTCTCGATGTTCTGGTACTGCACAATGTCAATCACAGGAACCGCAAAAAGAAACTGGTTGATATATGCTTTGTACTCCATATAGAAGATCAGCATACCGTTAACTATTCGTTGAAAAAGCTGGTAAAGACAGAACTTGTCGACCGGGAGAAACATGGTAAGGAGATCCTTTATTTTGTCACAGATAAAGGGGAGGAGGCCTGTTCACGATACCGGGAAGTTCGGGAACAATGTTTAACCTCAGCCTACCGTACCCTGGGGCAGGAAGGTTCGGAGATCAGCCAGGCGGCCGCACTCCTGCGGCTTATGTCCGGCCTCTATGATCAGGCCTCACGGGCCGCTTCATCTCTTTAGATATACGCCAGAACTTCTGTCATAAAAAACCAGAGATAAACGTAGACTTCCAGAACTTAAACCACAGAGGACACAGAGAAGGTAAAAAGAAATTCTTTTCTCTCTGTCGTCTGTGGTCTCTGTGGTGAGAGAATTTATCTTTTGGGTTACGGGTGATTAGCCCGTCTTAGTACCTTAGAAATATTTTTACCCTGCAACTATCCCGGCCATCCACATGGTAAGCGGTGGGTAAAAGGTGATAATCAGCAGATCAACGATCAAAATTGCCAGGAACGGTAGTACACGACGACTGACAGCCCCCAGGCTGTCCCCGGATATTGAGCAGGAAACGATCAGGCAGATACCCATTGGTGGGGTAAGCATTCCAATTGCCAGATTGGTAACAACGATCACGCCGAGCTGGATCAGGTCGATATGCAGAGAAGGCTGCATTGCGGTAATCATGGGCACCAGTAGAATCAGTGCAGCCGTGGTTTCGACAAAGGTTCCGGCAATAAGCAACACCAGGTTGATTAGTAACAGCAGGATAACCGGATTATCACTCAACGAGAGCAATCCCCCCGCCAGCTGGGCCGGGATATCCTCAATGGCTGCAATCCAGCTGAAAATGGAGGCCATGGCAATGATAAACATGACAATAGCCGAGGTCACAGCACCGTCCCGGAACAAGGGAAAAAGGTCACGGATTTTTATTTTCCGATAGACAAACATACCCACCAGCAAAGCATAGACTACTGCAACAGCAGCAGATTCAGTGGCAGTAAAAATCCCCGTCAGAATGCCGCCAAGGATAATTATTGGAGCCCCCATTGCCAGCAGAGCACGCCGGAAGGTTTTCCAGAGCGCGGACAGGGAAAAAGGAGCAGTGGCGGAATAGTTATATTTCAGGGAGATTAATGTGGAGACCAGGATGAGTGACAGGCCGATAAGGATCCCAGGAATAATCCCTGCGGCAAAGAGCTGACCAATAGAGGCACCGGTTAGAAAACCAAAGATGATCATGGGGATGGAAGGAGGAATAATCACTCCGATGGAACCACCGGAAGCCTGTACAGCTGCAGCAAAATCAGAATCATAACCTGATTTTTTCATGGCCGGGATCAGAATCGCACCTACCGCTGCAGCATCAGCCGCAGCAGAACCGGAAATACCGGCAAAGAACATGGCTGAGACAATGGTCACCGCTGCCAGTCCACCCGGCAGCCAGCCCACAAGGGCGTTGGCAAAGTCAATGATCCTGCGGCTGATACCACCTGCATCCATCAGCACCCCGGCAAACATAAACAGCGGGACGGCCATCAGGTGAAAGGAGTCGGTGCCGGAAAACATGCGCTGGGCCACCATCATCAACGGGAAATCTCCCTGAATCAGAATGGTAATGACCGAGCTGATGCCAATTGCAATAGCAATCGGCGTATTGATCGCAAAAAAGAGAAGCAGGGTAATTAGCAGGATTTCCGAGGTCACGGCTGCACCCGCTGCATGGTTTTCAGGAGAAAAGCTAGTGCATAGACAAAGAGAATGCCTCCACTCACCGGAATTACCGCCAGGATAATCCATTTTGGGATAGCAAGAGCAGGGGAAATCTGCATGCGGACAAACCAGGCAAACTGAATGCCTGAGATAACCATAACCAGTGCCAGAACCATAGCTGTTGCATGAACAAGCAACTGTGTGATGCGCTGTTTTTCAGGTGATATCCGGGAAGTAAAAGCATCAACTCCCGGATGCAGATTGCGGTAATAGGCTACTGTCGCCCCAAGAAAGCTGAGCCAGACCAGCATATAACGGGCCAGTTCTTCGGACCAGAACAGGGAAGAATTCAGCACATAACGACAAAAAACCTGGACTGCCACCAGGATAGCCATCGAGAATCCCAGCCCAAAGAGGGAGTATTCAATTGCCCGGTTTACAGCAGCGCAGGTTTTTTCAAGAAATTCTAGCACGTGTGGCCAGTAAGCTGTTTATTTAGTCGCTTCCATGATTTTCAATAGCAGCTCCTGAACCTTGGGTTCCTTAAACAAATCCATATCTTTCAAGCCTGAAACCTTGGCCCTGAAGGAGGCCAGATCAGGCTGCTCTTCCACGCTCATGCCCTTTTCTTTTAGCAGAGCAAGACGAGCACCGTCCTTATCCCGATTGTCCTTGCGCTGAAACAGAGCGGCTTCATATATGGCCTTGGAGATCATCTCCTGGTCAGCTGGTTTCAATGTCTTCCACCAGATCATGGATGCCACATCGATATGGGGTGAATAGACATGGCGGGTCAAGGTCATA
>JGI24023J19991_10000352_pt1 | contig 36089 bp, 33 predicted proteins | sample Cruoilmetagenom1_FD_19991 | JGI IMG/M metagenome (IMG submission 19991)
CCTTTGACCTTTCGAGGTTTGGAATACATTATGTTGCTTCCCCCAGACATGCTGATGGAATGATTATAACAGGCCCTGTTACTAAAAATATGGAACTTGCTGTAAAAAAAGTTTACCAGGCAATCCCTTCGCCAAAAGTTGTTATTGCCGTAGGAGCCTGTGCTATTTCCGGAGGGTTGTATGCTGATTCCAATGAAAATTACAATGGAATCTCAGATTTAATACCTGTTGATCTGTTTATCCCCGGATGCCCACCAAATCCTTATACTATACTCGATGGTTTGTTACGATTGATTGGAAAGATTAAAAGTTAATATTTAGAATACTAATTCGATCCTGAGGATGTTTAGCAGTATCTCTATACTTATCTGATCCGGATTCATAAAGAACTGCAATAGCTCCATTATAGTCAACAATTCCCTCTGTCATAGGAGGTGCAATAATCTCCACTTCCAGATTCTGCTCATCAAGAATCCATACTGGAATTGATCTGTTATCATCCATAGTAAAGAAACTATAGGGTAATTCTTCAAGAGGATTCAGATAGACAGATATCCTGCTGTTGTTTGTTCTACCATATGATTGACTTAATATAATCTTATTTTTTATAAATGCTGCACCCTGAACTTCATGAGGAATAGACAGAATATAATCAGGATAGTTTATCCCTTCAATTACATCTTCATAATTTATCAGGTTTGATTCACTGTTCAGAATAAAACCTGCCATCCAGGCATGATTTACATTTCCCTCATGCGTTTTAAAGTGATGAAAATCCGGAACAGTATATGATCTATCTCTGCTTGTAAACTCCCCTATCCAAAGTATTCCATTAGAAAATGTTGAAAATGAACCTTTCACGACAGTTGCTTCAAAAGCAGTCAAAGTTAAATTAGTATTATCCGCTAGATTATCAAAAGAATCCAATGGTACAAAATAAACCCCTTTACCGGAAGCTATCCATAGATATTTCTCACTTACAGCAAGGCCACCAACATGACCCGTATGAGGTAACCCATCAGGATTTAACAACCATAAAGTTTTCTTTAGAAGTCCGTCTGACATGGATACGGCAGTTATGCAGCTTGGCCTGGTGTCAAACATATAGTTTGATATAAGTAATATATCTTTGTCAGAATAGTAAGTCATACCCTGGGGTACTGCTGATTGAAAGAGTCCGGGTATAACAGGACCTTTTTTAAAATGACTTAGATAGAAACTATACTCTTCTATATTCAAATAATCTTCATCAGATAAAACCTGTTGGATAAGTTTTGGAATACCAAAGCTCTGATTATTATCATCCTGTTTCACTTCTTTTTCAGAACCTGAAATACAAGAGGAAAAAATTAGTACTATTAATAAGAAATAGATTTTGTATACATTACAAAAGATGCTTTTAAACATTTATTTTATCCTTATTTATATAAAAGCTTTTTGTGCTATGTCTCATATACTATGTCATAAAAACTTTTTCTCTAATACAGAGCAGTAAAACTTGCGAAAAAAGCCAAAAACAAGCCAATTCAATAGACATCGCATAAGCCTCTATAATAACTTATTTTTCAGAATAGCATCAAATAGAGTAAGTGTCGATTCAGATTTCCATGCTCATCCAGCCGATACTATCAAATATCTTTACGTACGTACGTATTGTCTTTTTTATAGGTACGTTATATATTAAATACAGGAGATAAATATGACCTACACAGCAACAAAACTAAGACAAAACCTATACAATATCCTGGACAGTGTTATTGAGAATGGCATACCTGTAGAAATTGAACGAAAAGGAATAATTTTAAAAATTGTTCCAGAGAAAACTAAAAGCAAGTGGGACAGATTAGAACCCCATAATATAATTAATGGGGATCCTGAATCCATTGTATCTATAGATTGGTCAAATGAATGGAAAAATGGAGAAGATCTGTGATTTATCTGGATACACATGCAGTAGTCTGGCTTTATCAAAAAAATCAATCTAAATTTTCTCCTGAAGTTATTACTCTTATTGATAAAGAGGAACTACTAATCTCACCTATGGTTGAACTTGAACTGGAATATCTTTTTGAAACAGAAAGAATTAGTGAAAGAGCAGAAATAATTTTAGATTATCTAAAAGAGAAGACTGGACTTAAAATATGCAATAGGCCATTCCAGGATATTATTAAAAAAGCTGTATCATCTAAATGGACAAGAGATCCTTTTGACAGAATTATAACAGCTCAGGCAGCAGTAAATAATTCAATTTTAATTACAAAAGATAAGCAAATTCGAAAACACTACTCAAAAGCTGTTTGGTAGAATAAAAAAGCAGGGATATCGTTAACGATATCCCTTTTATAAATAACCTGATAACTTTTCACTAAGCTAATGGAGGTGTACCTTCAGCGTTAGAGACAACTGCATCAATTTGTACCAAAGCATCCATAGGGATGGCTGAAACGCCAATTACTGTTCGTGCAGGAAGATCACCTGAAAAGAATGTTGTGTAAACTTCGTTTACCGCATCAATATCTGCAATATTTTTAAGGGCAATATTTATTTTAACTGTATCGTCAATTACATGGTCAACACTTTCTATAATTGCTTTAATATTATTTAAGCACTGCTTTGTCTGCTCTTTTACACCACCAGCGATAATCTTACCTGTTTTTGGATCTAAAGGTAATTGACCTGAAATATGATTATAATGAGAAAAAGCTACAGTGTGAGAGTATGGAACTTTTGGTGCATTTTCTGTATTGCTTGCTTCTATAACGAGTAGACGGGTATCTTCAGGAAGTTGTGGGGGAGTACCATCTCCGTGTGACACAACGGTATCAATTTGTACCAAAGCATCCATAGGTAAAGCTGAAACTGAAACTGATGTTCGTGCAGGAACATAGCCTGGAAAGTATTTTGCACAAACTTCATTTACGGCTTCAACATCCGAGATGTTTTTAAGGAATATAGTTGTTTTAACTATATCTCCCATAACATGATCAATGCTTTCCAAAATTGCTTTAATATTATCTAAGCACTGCTGTGCCTGCTCCTTTACACCACCAGCTACCATTTTACCTGTTTTAGGATCCATAGGTAATTGGGATGAAAGATTATTGTAATGAGAAAAAGCTGCAGTTTGTGAGTATAGACCTTTTGGAGCATTTTCTGTGTTTCTTGAAACTTTTATTAGATCTAAACTCGCTTGTGGATGTGTACCTTCACCGTTTGAAATAACTGCTTCAATTTGTACTAAAGCATCCATAGGTAAAGCTGTAACTGCGACTGTTGTCCGTGTAGGAAGATCACTGTGAAAGAATGTTGTATAAACTTCGTCTACAGCGTCAATATCTGAGATATTCTTAAGAAATACAGTAATTTTAACAGCATCATCCATAACGTGGTTGATACTTTCTACTATTGCTTTAATATTGGCTAAACACTGCTTTGCCTGCTCTTTTACTCCACCAACTACAATTTTACCAGTTTTTGGGTCTACAGGTAATTGAGCTGAAATGTTATTGTAATGAGAAAAAGCTACAGTTTGTGTAGAAAAAGAACTTTTGGGTGCATTTTCCGTGTTTCTTGAATTTTTTATGATAACGTCACTCATATTAATTTCTCCTTTTTTATTTACAGATTTTTCGGAACCTGTATTATTTATATAGTATTTGATATTTTTTTCCTCTCAGTTATTACTCAAAATATTTAGTTTATTTATAGGTATGTACAATTTTTAGTGCAACAAATTGCCAAATAAGTAAATTTTAATAATATGAATAGAAAAAAGAAGAATATACTGTAAAGGAGAACTAGTCAACACTTATAAGAAAAGAGCTTTTTACCAGGAGTTAAGACTTTAAATCTATCCATCAACATTAAGTAATATTAGACAATAGGAATAACTCTATTGAAAACCCAGTTTTAATTACTATGAGCGTATTTTAGAGCTCCATTAGTCACATCAAAATAACTGACATGATACTTGTTATTACTATCAATTGCTATGGATGAATATTTTCCAACATCTCCAGTAGAATCTATAGTTGTATAAACCCATGAACCACCATCATTTGTTGCCAGCTTCAAGTTTCCATTATCGTAATCACGGTAACTTATATAGATATTATCACTGCTGTCACATGCTATAGATGTCTGATCTCCACCTACAGATACGGAAGAAAAATCACCAACAGAATCAAGAGAATAGCTATGCCATGATCCTCCCACATTTGTTGTATATTTTAGCTTACTATTTGTAAGATCCATATGACTTATATGAACCACATCACTACTGTCTATTGCAATGGAAGTATATAAACCAAGATCTCCAGTGGTATCAAGCTCATCTTCACTCCATGAACCTGAGGTATTGTTGGCATATATCAAATTATTTTTTGAATTATTTTCTCTGTAGCTTATGTGTATATAATCAGTACTGTCTATCGCTATTGATGTATAAAAACCTGTCTGCGTTGTAGTATCAAGCTCAAAATCACTCCATGAACCGGAAGTATTTTCGGCATATTTCAATTTACCAGTATCCGCTTTATGATAACTGATATGAACAAAATCTAAACTATCGATAGCTATTGAGGTATATTTACCTACATCAACGGAATCCAGCTTTGTAATTACCCATACATCACTTTTATTAGTTGCATATTTCAAACTTGAAACACCATCATAAGCATGATAACTTATGTGAACTTTGTTATTACTGTCGATCGCAATAGATGAATAGCTTCCATCAGTTTCGGATGAATCGATAGTTGTGTAGACCCAGGAACCACTGGCATTGGTTGCATATTTTAGCGCTGTATTTGTATAATCATAGTAACTAATATGAATATTGTTATTACTGTCTAATGCTATGGAAGAAAAGTATCCGACAGAACCTGTAGAATCAAGAGTTGTACAGGTAACTGCCTCTGTAGGTAATGTAGGGATATCACCCATAGAACATTGAACAAATAATCCAAGTATTAAAACCACTACAATAAAAGATATAATTTTAAGTCTCATTATTGATCCTCCTGGGATTTTGCTAAAATGCACGTACTGCCCTGACATAATTCCCATTATTTTTATTTACATCAGAAGAATTTCCACCATTATTAAATTCAATTCTCTTTGCAGAAGCCGATGAGTTCTCTGAAGAGCTCCAATACCAGTTGACAGCAAATCCTCCAACCCCATGAGAATACAATTCATTATATATTTCAACTAATTCATCACTTGATGGTAGAAACCAATCACTATAGGTAATAGTACCATTTTGTAAAAACAAACTATCGCATAGGAATGCAGCACGCTCAGTCTTTTCAGTAACATCTGAATAAGTGTCATCTGTATTATTATTCAACCAATCAACAGTAGCTATCGTATTATTTTTACCATCTCCAATAGAAGTTCCTTGAGCACTAGCTCCTATGGATGAAAAAAAAGCTCCAAACTCCTTACTTACCCACTCAGTCGTTACTGGTGCTGCTTCCAAATACCTCCAGCCATTAGAATAAATAGTTTTATCATAAAAAACTTTTCCGCCTGCAGGACCAGGATCACGAAGTGCATAAGTAAGCCATTTTGCATACAGTGTTAGATCTGTACTTCCCATGGGAAATGTTGATCCAGCTGGATAATCAGTTCCTGTGCCATTGGATGCTGTATTCCATCCGGAAAAAGTTTCTTCTCCCTTTACCAGACTTCCTGTATTATCCAATACCGTTACTATCACTCCTTCTTCATATGAACCATCAGCAGGTACAAATCCGCCAGTGTATCCATTACCATCATAGCTTACGGTAGAGATAGCAGGGTCCTGTCCTGTGCCAGGGCAACCTGATAATATTAGTGCTAAAAGTACTGAAATCATTACAACTGTTAATCTTTTCAATTTTTACTCCCATTTTTTATATCTTTGCCATTAGATGATACCTTATCAAAGGTAATACTATTTTTACGGTTCATTATTTTAACTATATCTCCAAAACACTCATATCAAATTATAACCTTAGTCATTTCTCCCTAACTTTAGACACTTAAAATAATAACTAAAGTCATATCACCTATGCTGCTATGGTAATATTCAAACTAAATCTGATACTATTTGTTATGGTTCCGTATTATTCTTTTTCAAACCTGTTTTTTTATACACTTTCTATTATTTCATTAGGCTTAATTGTGCCATTTATGGTTTATATTAAAGAATATCAAACTTCAAAAGTAGTATTAATATTCCTGGGTTTTCTTGCAGGTTTTTTTATTTTCTGGCCTTTATCAAAAACATGTCCTTACCCAGCTGCTGAATCTTTATTTTTTCTTTTAAAATTTTTGTGTGGTATAGGAATTTTATTTTCCGGTCTTTTTCTTATTATTAATAGATTAAAAGGGAACAGGTTCATTTACTTTACAAATGCAAAAGCCCACAGATGGATAATGGAAACACTGAATGGTAACTATATTATAACCAGCTCCTCGGGCCAAATTTTATCCTGTGGGCACACATTACTAAGTCCACTGGAACCTTATCATGATGAAACACTAAACTCTTTTCTTAAAAGATCATCAGCACTACAAGACACCGGTACAGCTAAAAACAGAAAGGCTTTAGAATCACTTTATAATGAAGTTCTTGAAAATAAAAATTCTGATGGGAATATTGAGATTTCAGGATGCAATTACCACTGGGTGTACCGCCAGCTCGGAGAACATGAGGTGAAAGGGTATCTCATTTTTCTAACAGATTTAACAAACGAACAAAAACTTATTAATCAGCGAAAGGAAACAGGAAGACTACTTAACCTGAAAAATGCTTGGCTGAAAAAACAGGGCCGGATAGCTATTTCACTGGAACAGTCCCGCTTAACCGAAGAAATATCACAAAAAGCTACAAAAGCCATAACATCTTACCTTATAACACTTAGTGAAGATCTGCATCATTTAGGTGAATCAAAAACTCTTGATCAAAAAAAACTGGATGGAGCTTTGGAAAAAAGCAGGAAGGTAATGACACGGATTAGATCTGCAGTGCATGCTCTTCCTTACAGAGGAGGAAAGGAAACATCATGAAAATAGTTCTTGCTGAAGATCAGCCACTAATACTCTCATCGTTAAAGATTCTGATATCTCAGGAAGAGGAAATTGAAGTTATTGCTACAGCCTGCAATGGAATTGAAGCTCTGGCCAGTATTTCGAAACATCAGCCCGATGTAGCTGTTTTAGACATTTATATGCCAGAGATGGATGGACTTGAAACGGCTAAAAGATCCATGAAGGAATTCCCTAATATACCTGTGGTTTTATTAACAACCTTCGAAAATCCTGATTCCATACAAAAAGCATTGGAAATTGGTGTAGCTGGATTTCTGTTAAAGGATATAGAACCCGAAGTTTTCATAAATGCCCTGAAATCTATTAAAGGGGGATTGCTCGTTTACCATCAGGGAATACAACCCTATTTGAAAACCACCATACCTAGATCAGAATTAGACATTATAGAAAATAACTATAGCTTAAGTAAAAAAGACTTAAATATTATCAGCTACATAGTTCAGGGCATGAGTAATAAAGAGATATCCTATCTTGAAAATAGTTCTGAAGGCACTATAAAAAATAGAGTTTCAACAATATTGGGTAAAATGTCCCTTCAGGCACGGACTCAGATAGCTGTAACTGCCTTAAAAGAAGGACTGGTTTGAAGTGGAAATGAGCCTTACAGATGCCAGGGATATTTTCTGGATTCTACTCTTTCATCTTGCAGCTTTAACATTAACTTTATATATAAACAGCATATTGTTTATACGTTCTCAGAAATCTACATTGCTTAAACATTACCTGGTTCTTCAAACCTGCCTTATTATCTGGATAATTTTTAAAATTCTTAAAACTATTGCTCCAAACATTACCCTTAGATGGATTTTTATTGTATTCCAATATATTGGGGTCTCATTTATTGGAGTCAGTTTCTTCCATTTTGTCTATTATCTTGTATTCAGATATAATCCCCGGATAATAATTTCAAGAATTCTATACTTTCTATCTTTTCTATCTTTTATTTTTATAAGCACAAATCCATTACATTATCTTTTCTATAGTACTTTTAACTTCTATGGTGATACCTTTGGCCCTCTCTTTTACTGGCATGCTTTTATTACTTACAGCATGATAATTTCAAGTATTACAATACTGATAATAGGTATGCTTAGAAATAAAACAAAAACCGGGCAGGAACAATTACTTACTATAACTGCTCTACTCCCACTACTTTTCAATATTCTTTATCTAAGTAAAGTTATTGAACCTGTTTTTGATTATACCCCAATTGCAATGAGTATTTCCTTGTTTTTTCTTGCCTTTGCAGCATTTCGGTATCATTTTCTAGGTGTTTTACCTATTGCATACAACACAGTTGTAACAGGACTGGAAAACCCTGTTATCATTTTGAACCACAACAAACAGGTTCTCTATGGAGATTCTTTTTTTACTCCTCATATTATAGATCAATCTGAAGGTTATGTATTTACATATAAGGAAAAAGAGTATCGGATAGTGAAAGTTGTTCGCAAAAAGGGTAAAACACTTTATCATTTGTCAGATATTAGTGTACTGAGATATCTCCAGCGAAAACAAGCAGCAACAAATGAGGAATTAACAAAGCTGACGAGTCAAATAAAACTTAACAATTCAAAACGGCTGGAACTGCTTGCCTCGAAAACAATGAATTATGCCCGCAGGGAACTTCATGATTTATTAGGCCATTCCCTCACTCAAATAATTATTCTTTTGCAATCTGCAAAATTGCTCTCTACCAATAACCCTTCTGAAGCATTTAATGCTGTACTTCATGCTGAACAAATCTGTAAAAAAAGTTTGGAAGATACTGATAATATTAAGCACTATGTTTTTAATCCTCAAACTATTCTTTCTGAATCATTGCATCAAATTTCAAAATCTTTTTCTTCTTCGATTTTTACAGTTGAACTTACAGTTCAGGGTGTAGAATGCACCCTGAATCCTGATTTAATTTCTACATTATACCGATGCTGTCAGGAAGGTATAACTAATGCTGTAAAACATGGACAGGCAGACAAAGTGGATCTTATTCTGCAGTTTAAATATGATAAACTTATTCTTGTTATAGCAGATAACGGTACTGGCTCCACAAATTATACTCCAGGCCAGGGATTAAAAATGATGTCTGATCGTTTAATCCCCTGGAATGCAGTCCTCCGGCACGAAAGTAATGAAGGAGAAGGTTTTCTGTTATCAATATCCTATCCATTGAATTTAATTTCAAAAGTAATTCTTAAATCTCAATTTCCATCATTGCCCGGTTAACTTCAATTGAAGCATTATCATTATTATGCCATTCGCTTCTGTACCCCAGACAATTACAAATGAAATCAGTATTATTAATTAATTTATGTTTTCTGTAATGTACATGACCAGAAACAGCATATTTTACATTGGGATACTTGAGGATTAGCTCTCCATATCCCGAGCTTCCCAAAAAGGCATTCATATATTCCCACATGGGGGACGGAGGTTGAACAGTAAAGTCCAATACAGGAAGAACATGAGTAACAATTATTACATTCCTATCTTTATACTCATTAAGCTGCTTTTCAAGTTTGTTAATAAAATACTTATGCATATCTAATGTGGATCTGTTCCATATTGCCTTATAAGAGTCCTGCCATACTCTATTTTCATACTTCATTAGACTGAAATCAGAAAAATTGTATTTATTTGAATCTCCAAAACTAAAATCATACCAACCAAGATCTCCAATAACTACCCAGTTCTCATTTATTACATAAGGCCCATTTGTAAGATTGTGAGAATAAGATTTTAATAATTCATAAATCTCCCAGGATGTCTTTTCAGAATGATTTTCTGTCCAAATATCATGATTACCAGGAACAAATAAACAGGGAACTTTCGTCTTTTCCTCAATCTCTTTGAGGGAACAAAGAGTAAGTTCATAGTCACTGGCTATATCACCAGCAATAATCATCAAATCCAAAGAGTGTTCATTTATAAACTTAATTATTGAAGGAATTACCCTATCTTTATCAGCAAAATTAATATCAACATGGATATCTGAAAGGATGCCTATTTTCATTAGATATTTTGCCTTACTTTAAAACACGGGGATTAAGTTTTTCTGCAAGAGTGTCTCCAATTAAATTAAAGGAGAATACAGTAAAAGCAAGTGCAAGCCCAGGATAGATTGCCATCCATGGGGCCTGAATTAAATAATTTTTTGCATCCTTGAGCATCAGTCCCCAGCTTGGTGTTGGAGGCTGTGTACCTAAACCCAGATAAGAGAGAGAGGCTTCTATTACAACTGCCAGTGCAAAAGTTATTGTTAACTGAACTATAACTTTTCCAAGAAGATTCGGAATAATATGGATAAACACACGTTTTATAACGGGAGTTCCCAATGCACGGGATGCTTCAATATAACTTTCTGTTTTAATAGCCAGGGTTTCCGCACGTACAAGCCGCGCAAAAACAGGGCTGTATATAATTCCAATAGCAGACATAACCTGAACCAGACCATATCCAAAAAAAGAAACAACTGTAATAGCCAGTAAAATTGTAGGAAATGAGAGAAGGCTGTCCATTAAAAGCATAAGAAGGTTATCAACCCAATTACCCCCCAGGCCGGCAATAAGCCCAACAGTCATGCCGATAACGACAGCCATGGAAGCAGAGACTATTCCTACCAGGAGGGCAGACCTTGACCCGTAAATAATTCGACTAAAAATATCTCTTCCAAAATTATCTGTACCAAGAATATTGGTAGAATCCGGTGCTGAGAATCTCCTGTCAATATTTTGATCCGTAGGATTATATGGAGAAACCAGGGGAGCCGCAATTGCAGCTGTCCCCAAAAGCATAACAAACAGAACTGAAATATTAAAAGCCCAGTTCTTTCTTTTTATTAACATCTATTTAAACTCTGTCCACCTGAAATCAAAAGTATCCAAATTGGGTGTAATTCTAAAACCACTAACATCAGTCCGAAGTCCTGTTGTTCTGAAAGATGAACCAAGATAAACAAATGGAACTTCTTTAGCCATAAGCTCAAGAGCCTGATCATATAAGGCTTTTCTATCTTCATATTTACTTGTTACAGCAGCTTCCTTTATCAGGGAAGCTGCATCAGCATTCATCCACTGAACATATTTACCTTCACCATACCCCCTAAGCGTACCATTGGGATCAAGTTTTCCTGTGTGACCAATTACTGTCAGATCAAATTTACTGGCTCTGTAGACATCACTAATCCATGTAGACCAGTCTATTAACTGAATTTTAACATTCAGTCCAACCTGTGTAAGCATTTCCTGATACATTTCCCCTGCTTTAACATGAAGAGCATAATTCTGAGGAAGATACATTTTCAATTCTACATCATCACCTACTCCAGCTTCTTTAAGAAGAGCTGTGGCCTTCTCCGGGTTGTAGGGGTAAAGATCTGTAAAATCTTTATAGTATGCATTACCCCGATCCATAAAGGTTCCTATAGGTTCTCCACCACCATATGCAATATCAAGTATTTTTTGTTTATCTATAGCATAGTTAATTGCCTGACGAACTCTAATATCATCAAGGGGTGCAGCACTTGTATTCATTGACATTACTAATATCAGTGAAGTAAGATTTTCTTCAATTCTTACATCTGAACTGGCCTCAAGGAGAGGAATATCATCACTGTCAACAATAAAAACTATATCAATTTGTCCGGAAATAAGTCCCTGGATCTGAATTGATGTTTCGGGAATTATATTAAGAATTACTTGATTCAACTTCGGAAGGCCTTTCATCCAGTAATCCTCATTCTTTAAAAGGACAACCTTACTGTCACGTACCCATTCACCCAGTTTAAAAGGGCCGGTACCTACAGGGAATGAATCAAAATCATGCCCACTGTCAATGAGACTTTTCGGAAGAATCGCACCCCATCCGGAAGCCAGGGAAGCAAGAAATGAAGCCTGAGGACTTGAAAGATTGAATACAATTGTTAATTCATCAGGAGTATCCATAGATGCAATAATACTAAATTCTTTAGCATGAGAAGAACCTGTTTCTTTATCAAGAACTCTTTCGAAAGTTGCTTTTACATCTGCAGAAGAAAATGCGTCACCATTATGAAATCTGACACTCTTTCTTAAATGGAAGGTCCATGTAAGTGAGTCTGCAGAAACATCCCAGCTTTCGGCAAGAGCCGGTACAATAACACCATTTTCATCCGGCTCAGCCAGTGTGTCATATATACTCTTGATTGTCTGAAATGTAAGAGTCCCGGAAGTTTTCTGAGGATCTAAAGTATCAGGATTCCCTGAAAGGGCAAAATTAAGGGATTTAACCTCTTTATTTGCACAACTGGATATTATTCCCATAACAACTATTAAAATAAAAACAATAAGAATCATACTAAATTTTGCTGTTTTTCTCATATGCTACTCCTTATGGACTAAAATAGAATCTTGACACTTCGTGTCATCTATTTTATCGATATATATTTTTTACCGGTTATCTTATCCGTTTAATGCATAACATCCAATACTATGACCCGGACCAACATCTATCATTTTTAGAGAAGAATTACAATTTCCCCCAAAATATGAGTGTCCGGGAGGAAGACCTTTACTGTAATTAGTGTCAAGCTCATGAATCTCTTTTCTATCCTTTCCAGGGGCAGAAGAAAATAGTTTAAGAGTATAGGGATGGAGAGGATTCTCTATAAGCTCCCCCGTTTCTGCTGTTTCTATAACCTGCCCTTTGTACATTACAGCAATCTGGTCACTTAAATATGAAACAAGATTAAGATCATGTGATATAAACAGATATGTCAATGAAAACTCGTCTTTTAAATCAAGTAAAAGATTAATTATTTGTGCCTGAATTGAAACATCGAGATTGGAAACGGGTTCATCCAGAACAAGAAACTCAGGTTCCATGGAAAGAGCTCTGGCAATAACAATTCTCTGTTTCTGTCCACTGGAAAATTCGTGGGGATAACGGTTTACATAATTTGAAGAAATGCCAACAAGATCAAGCAAACCTTTAATTTTACTATCCAAATTTTTCCTGGGATACTTCCTGTTTACCAATCCTTCTTTCATACAGTTATATATGGACATCCTGGGATTAAGTGCACTATTAGGATCCTGAAAAACTATCTGCATTCTTGATCTAAAGGGATATAGTTCTCTTCCGGAAATACCTGCAATATTTCTTCCATTGTAGATTATTTCTCCTGAACTGGGAGGATCAAGCAGCATTACAGATCTTGCAAGAGTTGTTTTTCCACAACCCGATTCACCAACCAGACCAAAAATTGTGTTTTTATGTATATCAAGACTTACATTATTGACTGCAATATAATCATCCTTTTTTACAGAGATGAGTTTATGGCTCTTAAATACCTTGATAATATTTTTTAACTCAATTAATTTTTCCATTGTTTTCCAATAAAGTGACAAGCTGCTGTATGAGTAGAGACAGAATCACTGCTGCCTACTTCCTTTGTTTCCGGTAATGTAGTTTTGCATATATCCTCAGCAATGGGACATCTTGTATGGAAAGCACAGCCACTGGGGATATTTTCTGCATCCGGAACTTTTCCAGGTATAGTCTGCAATCTCTTGCCTCTTTTATCTGCATCGGGAATTGATTCAAGCAGAAGCCGTGTATATGGATGTTTAGAATTGGCAAATAACTCTTCACGGGATGCAGACTCAACAATACGGCCGGCATATATTACCGACACCCAGTCAGAAATATCATGTACTACCCTTAGATCGTGGGAAATAAAGAGAATACCCATATTCAGAGTATTTTTTAAACTCAGCATAAGATTAAGAATTTGAAGTTGAAGAGTTACATCCAGGGCGGTTGTCGGTTCATCTGCAATTAAAAATGAAGGATTACAGCTTATGGCGATGGCAATCATAATCCGCTGTTTCATACCACCCGAAAGCTCATGGGGATAACTATCCAGGATACGTTTTCCACCTTCAAGACCAACAAGATCAAGTATTTCCAGAGCTCGTTTAACGGAACTGTTTTTATCCATCCCAAGATGAAGAATCAGCATCTCGGTAATCTGATCTCCTACCTTCAATGTAGGATTAAGATACCGGGCTGGTTCCTGAAAAACCATGGCAATCTGTTGGCCCCTTATCTGCCTCTGCTCTTTTTCATTAAGAAGCAGCAAATCCTGATTACCAAGAATTATCTTCCCGGAGTTTAAGACTGCAGGGGGAGAAGGGAGTAAGCCCATTACACATGTTGAAGTGACTGTTTTTCCAGATCCCGATTCTCCTACTAAAGAATGAACTTCATTTCTTTTCAAACTTAAGCTAATACCCCGTAAGGCATTTGCCTCTTTTTCACCCTGAATAAAACTTATGTTAAGATCTCTAATTTCAAGTGTTGCATTAGCTTGGCTTTCCGGCACTAGGAGATCCTTATCTTAGGATTAAGCAGGCTGTAAAGAATATCCACAGCAAAATTAACCAGAGAAAATATAACTGCAATAAAAACAACTCCACCCTGAATAAGAGGAAAGTCTCTTTGATAAATTGCATACAAAAATAATCGCCCCAGACCAGGCAGAGAAAAAACCTGCTCTACAATTATAGCTCCTCCGAGCATATATCCAAACTGAATACCAGTTACAGTGACTATAGATATCATAGCATTTTTTAAAGCATGCTTATACCTGATCATCCTTTCAGTCAGACCCTTTGCTCTGGCAGTAATTATATATTCCCGACTTAATTCTTCTACCATAGCAGCCCGGGTAAGACGAAGAATAACTGCAGCTCTGGCAAAACCTAAAGCAATTGCCGGTAAAATTAAGTTTTTTAAACTATCTGATCCAAATAATGGGAAGAGAGGTATTTTTACTGCGAAAACAAGTAGAAGGATCATTCCCAGCCAGAAACTGGGGATAGCCATACCCATTTGCGAATAAACCATTCCAAAATAATCCCAAAAAGACCACCTATGCACTGCTGATAGAACACCAAGGGGAATTGCAACAATAATACCCAATACTATACCTAATACAGCAAGAGTCAGAGTCAATGGAAAACGTTCCATAATCAGCTTATTAACTGAAGCACCGGAAATCATAGATTCACCAAAATCAAAGCGGACAATATCAGTTAACCATCTTCCATACTGAACAGCAACAGGAACATCTGTTCCAAGACGAACACGAATAGCCTGTATATCCTCATCAGAGGCATCAATTCCTGCAACAACTAAAGCAGGATCACCTGGTATTACCCTAATTACAAAAAAGATAATTGTAGAGATAATTAAAATGGTTAATAACAACCTAAGAAAACGTCTTATAATAAAAAATACAAATTCCATATTACCCCAAATTATGCCATAATAAATGTAAATTATACAAATATTTTTCTAAATAATTATTACTAACAAATCCAGGTTTTACCACCCTCAGCAAGATCAATTTCCCCTTTAAAATTTTCACAAGCTTCCTTTTTTAGATCCTTATGATCTCCGGAATGTGGTAAGTGCGTAAGAATAAGTTTTCCAACTCCTGCTTCTTCAGCCAATCTCCCGGCTTCACCAGCTGTAAGGTGTCCTTCTACCATCCCTTTATATTTATTATACAAACTTGATTCACATAGAAGTAAATCTACCCCTTTAAAAAACTCTATAAGATTGTTATTCCAGCCTGTATCTCCGGTATAACCGAGGGAACAGTTTTTTGCTTCAACTCTTACTGCAAAGGAAGGGGAAGGATGAGGTGTAAGCATAAAATTAAGAGTAAACGAACCCAGGGAAAGAGAGGTTCCCTCTTCTATAGATTTCCCTATAGAAGCATTTTCATAACTTAACTTTTCAAAATCTTCAGAAAGATTATGTCCAAAAATTGAAATAGGATCATTTCGTTTACCAAGACTTATCTGAACCTTTGATGCATACTGCAGGCAACCGATATCAGCAATATGATCTGCATGATAATGAGAAAGAACAACATTATTCAACCTTGTTATATCTGTATAATCATATAGTTTTGAAAGAACACCTGAACCACATTCCAAAAGAAAGCGATTATCCCCTTCATCCTCTATAAGGTATCCTGAACTTGCATCTCCGGGGCCAGGATAAGCTCCCCAGCATCCAATTATTGTAAGTTTCATAAAAACTCCCGAATGTAAGAAATATCCGGAACAATATTGCAGTCTTTAAGCTCCTCTATACCCAGAATTCCAAATGGATTAACCAGTACGAAATCCATTCCTATTTTCCTGCTGCCAATTCCATCATCATAGTAATTGTCCCCTACATAAAGACAATCTTCCGGAGATACAGAAGCCTGATCAAGAGCAAATTGAAATATTTTCAGATCCGGTTTTTCACATCCTACTTCAGAAGAAATAATTATATTATCAAAAAAAGAAGTAAGTTTAAACTGGTCAAGTAATGGAAGGGCTGTTTTATCCCAATTGGAAATTACTCCAAGACTGTAACCTTCGGAGACAAGATTTTTAAGTTCATTTTTAACATTATAAAAGGGAACCCATACTTTATAAGGATTGTCCAGTTTTTGCCGCCATGTTTCATATAAGGGGCAGATATCTGTTCTAATACCCAGATTATAAATCATATTCCCCATATANATTGGCATATAAAAGGATCTTTTTTTCCCAAGAGTACCCGGATACATTCTCATAAACAGCTTATCTGTAAGATGAAAGGCTTTTTCAATTTTATTGATTGAAACACTAAAACCAAGGACTTCAAGCATATCCTGGAAAAGTTTTTCTCGTTTTAACTTGAGAAGAGTATATCCAAGATCAAACCAAATGTATTTCTTTTTACCTGTCATAATAATCCTTATTCTTGTAAGCTCTCCCCATTCAAAAAACGATAAGTTGTTAATATATAAAGTTTCAACGATTCTATTAATTCATCAATTTCCACATATTCATCTGTCTGGTGGGGAATATGTCTTGGTCCGGGACCATTTACAAGACAAGGGATACCCTTTAAATCTCTAAGATATGTACCGTCAGTTGCCCCGGGGACACCATTATAAACAGGATCTTTCCCTGTCAGATCCTTATAAACTGCTGCTGCCGTGAGAACAATTGGTTCATCTTTTCCCATACTTACTACAGGTTTATCTGCCAGATAATCCATGGTGACATTAAAATCAGGATCCTGACTACCAAGTTCTTTTAAAATATCACCCAGAGATTCTTTTATCTCTTTATGATCCTGTCCCGGAACAGTCCTTATGTCAACATAAGCGACAGACTCTCCAGACATNACATTTAATTGAGGGGGTTCAGGTGGAGGTGGAGACTGAATTACAGTAAACGTTACTGAGGGCCAGCCAAGATATTCATCTTCCCCAAACTTCTCCTTAAGACTTTCCTCGTATTCCTGAAATGCCAGAACTATCCAGGCAAGTCTGGTATTAGGATTAATTCCGGTCAGGGGCATAGCACCATGGGCCATTTTCCCATGAACAGTAAGCCTAATCCTAAGAGCTCCTTTCATACTAATACAAAGCTGGTTTTCCTCAGGTTCTGACACAAGACATGCATCTACATTATCAGCATGGCCCTGTTTAATAAAATCCTGAACTCCAAGCATTAGATCTTCTTCATCACATAAAATTCCAACAACAATCTTACCCTTGAAATTAATACCTGATTTTAGAATAGCTTTTGCAGTAAGAAGATTAACTGCTACACCGGCTTTCATGTCACAGGCACCACGGCCATAGATTTTTCCATCTTCAATTTCTGCACCAAAGGGATCATGTTTCCATAAAGATCTGTCCCCTTCAGAGACTACATCAGTATGTCCTTCAAACATAAGTGTTTTACCGGGTTTTCCGGAATCTATTTTTAAAATAATATTTTCTCTTCCCGGTACTACTTCATTAATTTCAGGTTCCAGTTTCAACTCTTTTCGAATCCAGTCTGCAATAAATTCAACAACCTTTGTTTCTGTATTTCCAGATTCAGGTCGTATTACTGAATCAATTCGGATTAGACTTCCTGTAAGCTCAACCAACTCATCTTCATCAATATAAGTGAGAAGTTTTTTCTCAATGTCACTAATCATCTGATACCCTCATATAATGAACCTCCGTTCCCCGATTTTTTAGCAATATCATTGTATCCGGGAACGCCATAAGCAGTTTTTGCATTTTTTACTGCATTTACAATGGCTTCTGCCATAACTTCAGCGGCAATAGCCCCAATAGTTGTAGTATCTGCTTTTATATGCCCTGTAGCCATACAAAAAATTGTATCTCCATCATACATTGTGTGAATGGGATTAATAGCCCTGGCAAACCCATCATGAGCCATCATGGCTACTTTCGTAGATTCAGCTTTAGTCAAATCAGCATTTACAGCTACACAGGCAATTGTAGTATTTCCGGAAAAAGCGGTGCTCTCCCCTGCTTCAGATGAAGATAGTATAGACATAGAATCTGCAAGATTTTTCTTTTCCTCATCGAGAGTACCAGCGATAATTCTGCCTGTAAATGGACATACAATATCTCCAAAACAGTTTACAGCTACAATTGCGCCAACAATTAAATCTCCAACCTGTCTGCTGGCTGTTCCAAGACCACCTTTCATAAAAAAGTCCGGACCTTTTATCTTCCCTACAGCAGCACCTGTCCCTGCTCCAACATTTCCTTCTTCCTTGTTATCATCGCTGGCATTTTGACAAGCTTCATAACCCATCTTTTTATCCGGCCGAATATCATAGCGTCCAACAAAAAAATCAAATAAAACAGCTCCTGGCACTATAGGAACAACACCTACACCCACATTAAAACCAAAACCCTTTTCTTCTAAAAACTGCATTACACCTGCTGCACCATCCAAACCATAAGCACTGCCACCACCCAAATACACGGCCTGGACTTTTGAAACAAGATTTACAGGATCAAGAGCTGCTATCTCCCTTGTTCCCGGGGCACCTCCCCTTACATCAACACCTGTGACAGCACCTTCCTCACATATAATTACAGTACAGCCAGTTCCAGAATCAATATTTTGAGCATGTCCAACTTTTATACCAGGAATATCAGTAATTGAATTATTCATAGAGACTCCACTCTGATAATTTTAACCATAGTAGCACAAGGGTATAGATATTGGCAAATATAGATACAAAAACCTCTGTCCCTACTTTTCTAAAGCGTACTTAATCAATTTGCAAGTGTAAAATCAGAAGAAATTAAATTAAATGAATTTTTCAGACCCGAACTTGTATATATTTTTTTATCTTTTGTAATAAAAATTCCTTCCACGTTCCCTGTAGATTCCAGGAGTTTCATACCTTTAGCAAGACCAGCTGAAAATATAAGGGTTGACCAGGCATCTGCCTTTATCCCGGAAGGTGTTACGATACTAATACTTAGTAAATTATTATCAACAGGATAACCTGAATCAGGATCAAGAATATGATGATACCTTTTCCCACCTACTTCAAAATAACGCTCATATATACCGGAAGTTACAACTGCAGATTCTTCTATTTCCAGAGTACCTATATAGTTCCCCCTGGAATCAATTGGATTTTGGATTCCTATTTTCCAGAGTATACCCTCTTTTTTTGATCCAAAGGTTAAAACATTTCCTCCAAGATTTATTATCCCTTTTGTAAAACCTTCTTTAATAAGAAAATCTTTGACTAAATCTGCTGCATATCCTTTTGCAATTCCACCCAGGTCAATTGACATATTATTATTTTCTAAAAAAACACTCCTGTTTTCATCATTTATCTTGATAAATTGAGTTCCTATTAAAGGTAAAACTTCTTTAATTTGATCCGGTTTGGGAACTTGCTGATTGTCAGTTCCTATACCCCAGAGATTAACTAATGGTCCAATAGTAATATCAAACTTACTGTCTTGTAGATTTGCATACTTTATACCCTCNTTAATCACATAGTATGTGTCTTCAGATACTTTTACAGATTTAAGAGATGCATTAGAATTGATTTTATAAAGTTCAGAATCTACTATTACAGGGCTCATCCTGTTTTCTATGTCATATATAACAGAAAAAGCTTCTTCAAAATTAAAATCACTGTTTTTTTCATACAATGTAATTGAACAGACTGTTCCAAGAGCAAAACTAGTTTCTGAATATGCTTCAATTTTTCCAAAATCACATGAAATTATTGTTAAAGTAGTTATTATAATGATTAATATTGATTTGATTTTATTCATAATCTACAAACATTAACATATAGCCAATATGCTGACAATCGCTGCCGCTGATCTTTATAAAAACTGGTTGTACTGATGGCTATTTCAGTCTAAAATAATGACTTGCATATATACCATTTAGAAAAAGATTAGTCGGAACTTCGTCTCTGCCAGTCTATATAATCAAAGTCTGGCCGGAAGGAACTAAAAAAGGCAATTGAAAGATAATAACTATTGTAAATAATTTGGGTATGAAATGAATTGGATTTTACGCAGTATCAGAACAAAATTGACACTTTCGATTTTTTCAGCTGTAGTACTTCTTCTTGCTGTTTTACTTGTATTGAGCTATACATCTCTGAAAAATTACTCTCTGAAAAATGCCCTGGAATTATCTGAAACAATACTTAATGAAACTGAAAGTAAAATTAACAGATTTTTTCTGGAAATCAACTACCTTGCAGATTCTCTTAAAAGAAACAGTTCTGTATATGATGTAAATCTTGAGAATATGAAAGAATTATTTATTTCTACAGTTTTTGCAAGGAATGAGTATCTGCGGGCAATTTATTTGGGTACAGATCAGGGGGAAATGCATGAATGGGGGATAGGAGAAGGGTTTATTGATAATGCCCCTACATTCCCGAAAGGATACGACCCAAGAATAAGACCCTGGTATAAAGAGGCAATAAAAGCTGGAGAGTTTGCCATATCAGAACCATATATTTATGCAAGTATTCATGCTCTTGGAATAACCTGTGTAATACCAGTATATAATAGTACAAATAGATTTGTGGGAGTTCTTGGACTTGATATAATACTTCAGGGGTTAGCCAGTATGATAAAAGATCTGCAGGTTCAAAAACAGGGAAAGGTAATACTTCTAAATCAGAACTTCGAGATACTTGCTGATCAATTTAATGAGTATACAGAAAATATTACTCAACTAAATATTTTTGAAGATTCAAAATTAATTACCGCTAATGAAGGCTACTTTATTTCAGAACTTGAAAGCAAAAAAATGCTCACATCATATAAAACCATAAAATCTACCGGAGGAATACTCCTTGTAGCAATTCCATATACTGAAATTATGGAATTTTCAAATCAGACTCTTGCAACAATCCTGTTATCAGAAATATTTTTAATGTTTTTCTTATTAGGAAGTTTAACAGTTCTTCTTCATAAAATTATCACTGAACCATTAGGGAAAATGCTGAGTGTAATGAAAGAAATCGAATATGGAAATGTTGATGCAAGAATCGTAATTAAGGGAGATGATGAATTTACAGTTTTAGGTAGATTATTTAATCAACTAGAAGATATTAGAAGAGAGTATACAGTAAGTATGGAAAAAGAAATTTCTATAAGAACTTCCAAGATTTCATCACTTCAACAGGAAAATACACGATTAAGAGTAATTGAAGAAAAAGAGAGAATATTTGCAAATCTCCACGATTCCCTGGGTGCAAGACTTACAAATATTTTTATAAGCAATAATGTTGCTAAAAATGCATTTAAAAATAATGACAAAAGCATGCTTACTGAAATGCTTGGTCGAATTGACAGGAATGTTAGTCAGGGAATAAAAGACCTGAAGGAAATTATTTTTCGACCGGAACAGGGAGACAGAATAATTATTGATTTTGTTAAACTTATAGGTTTTAATATACAGGAAAGATTAAAACTCAAAAGTATACATTTCAATTATATCACTCAGAACAATGAGGAGATTAATCTTTTATCAAAATCATTAAGATTTGAAGTTAATAATTTACTTCAGGAAATTGTTAGTAATATTTTAAAGCATTCTAAAGCTGATAAAGTATCTTTGGATTTAAAAATAATGCATAATAAAATTCATATAAAAATTGAGGATAATGGAATAGGTTTCGATTACCATATTAACAAAGAAACAGGCTTTGGGATAACAAGCATAATAAACAGAATAAATAGATTAAATGGATTTGTAAAACTAAAATCAACAAAAGGAAAGGGAACTTCCTTTAAAATTTCAATACCTGTAGAGGCGGATAGCAAGAAATGATACGTTTGGTAATAATTGAAGATGTAGAAGAAGTAAGACAGGGATTAAAATATTTATTAAGCCTGGATTCAGAATTAGAAATAATTAAAGCCTATGGAAATGCAGAATCCTTTATACAGACATTTCCTCTATTAACTGTACCCAATATTATATTAATGGACATAGGACTCCCAGGTATAAATGGTATTGAAGCTACTAAAATAATAAAATTGAAATACCCTGATATAGATATACTCATGTTAACCATTTTTGAAGAAGAAGATAAAATTCTTAGTGCTATTCAGGCAGGAGCTACAGGATATGTATTAAAAAATACAGATCCCGGGGAATTAGTTACACAAATTAAAAGTATATATTCGGGAGGTTCACCTATAAGTCCAAATATTGCCAGAAAAATTTTAACTGAATTTCGAAAAGACAGACATTGCAATGTAAGAAAAAACTATAACCTAACACCCAGGGAAAAAGAAATATTTAAAGGAATAGCAGACGGATTAACTTACAGGGAAATTAGCACACTCCATAATATAGCAAGTTCCACAGTAAAAAAGCATATTCTCCACATCTACAAAAAACTTGAAGTCAGTTCAAAGGTAGAATTTATAAAAAAGGTATTGGAAGAAGAACTTATTTAATGAATAACGAAAAATGAAAAACTAAAAATATAGAATTAAGCGATTGTCCTCTCTCTACAATATTCATTTTTCATTATTAGTTTTTCATTATTTTCTTCCCGTACACCAAATGGAGTATAAATGACTCTATTTTTTTAACTCATTCCAATAATTTCATCATTCTGGTGAATATACTCCTCTACTTTTTTGTAGTTTCATTATTATAAATTAAATTTTTCTGGAGGGAAAAATGAGTGCAGATGGAAAAAAAGGATTATTTGACTGGTATTTCAAGTCAAATCTTCTAATTAGAATTCTGATTGGTCTTATACTGGGAGCAATTGTAGGGATTTTTGCGGGTGAATCAATTCTATGGGTAAGCCCACTGGGAAGTCTCTTTGTAAACTCACTTAAGATGATCGTAATGCCTGTTATTTTGGCTTCACTTGTAGTAGGTGCTGCCAGTATCAATCCTGCTGAACTGGGAAGAGTTGGTATTAAGATAATAGTCTTTTACTTCATTACATCAGCTTTTGCTGTTGCTATGGGTCTTTTAATGGGAAATATTTTCAAACCAGGCGCCGGATTAGCTTTGGGAAGCGCAGCTGACGCTGCAGGGAGAGTACTTAAACAGCCTAAATTTATTGACACACTTATTGCAATAATTCCAAAGAACCCCTTTGGAGCTCTGGCTTCAGGAGCAGTTCTTCCTACGATCTTTTTTGCAATAATCTTTGGAATAGGAATTTCCTATCTTAAAGCAAGTTCTGATGAACGATTAAAAAAAGGCGGCGATACACTATTTATGGTTTTTGATGCTTCTGCAGAAGTAATGTATATGATAGTACGATGGGTACTTGAGTTTGCTCCTATTGGTGTATTCGCTCTTATTTCTGTTGTTTTTGCAAAACAGGGTCCAAAAGTTATTGGTGCTTTGGGAACAGTAACCATTGCAGCATTCCTTGGTTATGTACTTCATGTAGTAATTATCTATGGTGGGATTCTTCTTATAAATAAACTTAGTATTGCAAAATTCTTTAAGGGTGCAAAAGGCCCTATGATAACAGCTTTTGTTACAAGAAGCAGCAGCGGTACTTTACCTGTAACTATGTCAGATATTGATAATAACCTGGGTGTTTCAAGAAAAATTTACTCCTTTACACTACCTTTGGGTGCAACAATCAACATGGATGGAACTGCCATCTATCAGGGTGTTTGTGCACTTTTTATTGGTTTTGCTATAGGAATGCCTCTTTCATTTGCCCAGCAGATTACAGTTATTCTAACAGCAGTACTTGCATCCATTGGAACAGCAGGAGTACCGGGAGCAGGTGCTATTATGCTACTGATGGTTCTAAACTCCGTAGGTCTTCCTGTTGAAGCAGGCACACCTGTAGCAGCAGCCTATGCAATGATTCTGGGAATTGATGCCATACTTGATATGGGTCGAACAAGTGTTAATGTTACTGGTGATATGGTAGGAACCACCATTGTGGCAAAGAGTGAAAAAGAACTAGATATGGCCAAGTGGAAGTAAAGAAACTATTAAAGTTGTATATCTATTAAAAAAGTATTTCAGGGAGGAGCTTAGGCTTCCTCCCTGTTTTTATAAATTTCATTAAGTCTGGGAGAATTTTGTGAAAAGTCTTATCTGTAACAGTTGTTCAAAAGAATATTCAATTGAAGATCCGGTTTGGAAATGTAGTTGTGGAGGAACTCTTGACTTCAATTTTTCTCCAGTTTTCAATATAGAAAAAATTGATCCAAAAACTCAAGGGATGTGGAGATACAGGAAAACTATTCCAATTGATCAAAACAAAAATATAGTCAGCTTTCAGGAAGGGTTTACACCCCTTCTGGAAATAGAGACAAGTAAAGGAAGACTTTATATTAAGCAGGATCATCTTTTCCCCACAGGATCTTATAAAGACAGAGGAGCCTCTGTTCTTATTAGCAAAGTAAAAGAACTTGGAATAAAAAAAGTTGTAGAGGATTCCTCCGGTAATGCAGGTGCAGCTGTGGCAGCATACTGTGCAAAAGCTGGAATTAAATGTGATATCTATGTCCCTGAAAGTACTTCTGCAGGGAAGCTGGCTCAGATTGAATTATACGGAGCAAATCTGCATAAAATTCCCGGTTCCAGAGAAAATACGGCTGAAGCAGTCATGGAAGCAGCAGAAAAAAACTACTATGCAAGCCACTCCTGGAATCCATGGTTTTTCCAGGGAACAAAAACATTTGCATACGAAGTTTGTGAGCAATTGGGATGGAATGCTCCGGATATTGTAATTCTCCCTGCTGGAAATGGGACACTCTTTCTGGGAGCCTACATCGGATTTAAAGAACTTAGTATTGCAGGGCTAATTAAAAAAATACCAAAAATGATTGCCATTCAAACTCAAAACTGTGCCCCTCTCTATAAAAGTTATATTAGCAAACTTGAAGAGCCTTCAAAAATTGATTCCATTACCAATACCCTGGCAGAGGGAATTGCTATAGCAAAACCGGTTAGAGGAACTCAGATTCTCACCGCTGTAAGAGAAACAAACGGAGAGATCATTGCAGTAACAGAAGACGAGATAAAAAATACTTTATGGAGTATGATGAAACAGGGTTATTATATTGAACCCACAAGTGCTGCTGTTATTGCAGGTGCTGTAAATTACCAGGAAGAAAACAGGGGAACTATCATGAATAAAACTATTGTCACTGTTTTCACAGGTCACGGCTTAAAAGGTACCGATAAACTGCTAAAAATAATGAATGGTGAAAAAAAATAATGAAAAATGAAAGAGTAATTATTATTGGAGGAGGAGTTGGTCCTCAGGCAGGAACGCTTCTGCATAATTATATTATTGAAAATACACTTACAAACGGAACAGATCAGGATCATCTGGATATTTACCATTTTTCAAGATCATCAGATATTCCTGACAGAACAGATTCTCTGAAAAATGGAACTTCAGAAAATCCTGCAAGAGGTATGTATAATACTTTTCAAATTGCAGCATCTGCAATTCTTACTGCAAATAGAAGTGCTGTAGGAGGGATTCCATGTAATACATTCCATGCACCGGAAATTTTTAATAAATTCAAAAAAATGACAGAAGGAATTAAATCTGAAATTAAAATTCTCAATATGATAGAAGAAACTGTACAAACAGTTCTTCATAATTATCCGGATGTTAAAAAAATAGGGATTATGTCCACTACAGGAACAAGAAAAACCAGGATTTATACAGATCAGCTTCAAAAGAATTCACTTGAAGTAATTCAGGTACCCGAAAAAATTCAACCTAAACTGCATGATTCAATCTACAATCAGGAATGGGGAATAAAAGGCATTACACCGGTTAGTTCAAGAGCAAAGATCAACTTCGAGGAATTTTCTGATTACCTGATAGACAACGGTGCAGAAATAATAATTTTAGGATGCACGGAAATACCACTGGCTCTTCCCTATAAGCAATATAAAGATATTCCCCTTATAGATCCCATGGTCTCCCTGGCAAGAGCATTGATACGCGAAGCAAATGTTATAAAACTTAAACAGGTTTAGGTTCTGTATTTTACAACACCATCCAAATAGAGATCACTGCCATAGGAATCATTAATAACAATTAATGGCATATCTTTTACTCTAAGTTTTCTCACTGCCTCTGTTCCCAGATCATCAAAGGCAATAACTTCAGCTTCAATGATAGATTTTGATAAGAGTGCTGCTGCTCCACCTGTAGCACCAAAATAGATACCACTGTAGTCTTTTATTACATTTACAATTTTTTCAGACCTGGGGCCCTTCCCGATCATCCCCTTCATTCCGGCAATAAACATATCCTCAACAAAAGTATCCATACGATAACTTGTTGTGGGACCGGCAGAACCTATAACTTTTCCTGGAGGAGCAGGAGATGGCCCCACATAAAAGATAACAGAACCTTTTACATTGAAGGGAAGAATTTGATTTTTTTTAATCATCTCTACCAGTCTTGTATGAGCCATGTCACGGGCAGTGAAGATTATTCCACTTAGTAGGATTTCGTCTCCTGAAAAAAGTGTTTTAATAGTTTTATCTGTTAAGGGAGCTTCGATTCTTTTTATCACTTATACCCCTTATATAACACTTGTTTTTACTCTGGCAGCATTACACTGAATATTTACTGCAACCGGAAATGTTGCAATATGCCTTGGAAAGACTTCAACAAACAGATCAAGAGCAGTAATTTTACCACCCAGCCCCCCGGGTCCAATTCCCAGTTTATTTACTTCTTCAAGCCATTTAAGTTCCAAAGCAGCTATTTCCAAATTACTGTTACGTTCTCCAATTTTTCTAAGAAGTGATTTTTTTGCAAGATAAGCAACATAATCAAAAGTACCTCCTACACCTACACCTACTATAATTGGAGGACAGGGATTCCCGCCGGCCATTTGAACAGTTTCCAGAATAAAATCTCTAACACCCTGGACACCATCGGAGGGTTTCATCATTTTTATCCTGCTCATATTTTCAGCACCCCCGCCTTTGGGCATAAGGGTTATTTTAAGTTCATTACCCGGTACTATATCTGTATGAATTATTGCAGGAGTATTATCATTTGTATTAACAGGATTTGTTAAAGGATCTTTTACTATAGATTTTCTAAGAAAGCCTTTGGTATATCCTTCACCTACTCCTTTATTTACAGCATCAACTATGTTTCCTCCGGTAAAATTCACTTCCGTTCCTATTTCTAAATAGACAACTGTAAATCCTGTATCCTGACATATTGGTATTTTTTCAGTCTCTGCTACTTTCTGATTATCCAGTAATTGCTTAAGTACGGCTTTTCCAACAGGAGATTCTTCTTTTTTAAGTGAGTTTGTAAGTGCATCCCTTAGATCACAGTTTGCTACTGTATTAGCCTCTATGGACATTCTTCTGACAGCAGCAGTAATTTTATGAACATCAATTTCTCTTGTCATATTAGCTATGCTAAGCTGTTTCATGAAATTTGTAAACTATTGTTTATAGCACCAAAACAAATATCGTCCTTGAAGAAAAGTAATAATTTTCTTATCATATCCTTAGAACTAAAAAAATGGAGTTAAATACGAATAAAAGTAGCTTTAAATATTTAGTACTTTTTCTCTATCTGGTACTAATACTTCCTCCTGGCTTTTCAGAAACCAATTCAACAACAATCGAACAGAAAGGATTTTTTTCCGATATCAACTACTCATTGGGCACAGGGCTCAGCTATTTAAACGGCCAGTACAGAGAGATAGTTTATCCATCTACAGGATGGGAAAGCCCCTACTATAGCGAATTATTATGGAATCTTGATAATCTTTTTCTACTTAATATCTATTTGGGTGCTTCAAAAGGATCATGGTCCCTGGATTTATCCTTAGGAACATCAATTACCAAGGGTACAGGGGAAATGGAAGATTACGATTGGGGAGATTCTACTATTGACAATTGGACAAACTGGTCCGAAAGTTTGATATTTGTAGATAAATCTTTTTTTTTAGATATTAGCTCCTCCTTTAAATACAAATTAAATAATTCATTTACTGTACCAATAAAGCTTGGATATAGACTAAATTATCTGGATTGGGAAGATGAAAGTGGTGAATATATTTACTATTGGGATTTTATTGCACAGGATTATTATAGCTCAGTTCAAACAGGAGATTTTGGTGGGGTTAATGGAATTGACTACATGGTAATCCAGAATATTTTTTACGCATCTTCAGGCATTTATTATACTTTAAATAAGATTACTGCAGGAGTTAATTTAGCTATTTCTCCATTCATAAATGCATGGGATCTGGATCATCATATTTACCGGGGACTTTATTTTATGGATTCATTTACCTCAAATTTTTGGTATAGAACTGAATTTGTTCTTAAATTAAAAGCAGGAATAAAAGGGGAATTTTTAGTAACTTTATTCAGAGAAGAACTGCCTGAAACGACCGGGAATACATACAAATATAATGAGGATCCATCAGATTCAGAGGAAGTAGGAACACAGACTGGATATTATCCCAATGGAGCAGGAATGGCATCCATACTCTGGGGAATTGGATTATCATATATCTGGAGTTTCTAACCAAGCTAAACTAACGTTTATTTTATAGTCAGATTACTTACATTTTGAATTACTTTTTGTGTTTGACTGGAAGATTCTTTAACAAGAGAATGAACAAACTCAGTGGATTTATTTATATTATTGGCTTTTTCTTTAATATCTGTTGAAATATTTTTAATATCTTCAATAATTCTGGAAACATTTATAAGCTTTTCTTTTGCTGTATTCTGTTCCATCGTTATCTTATTTGATCCTGTCCGAATGGCAATTGAGCTGTTTTGGAGGATCTGCATAGAGTGCATAATTTCCTGTCCTCCAAGTGAAAGTTCATTTGTTGAACCTGTTATTTCCATAAATGCTTCGGTCACAGTTTTAATTTCCTGCAAAATCCTCTCAAGTATTACCTTCGATCTATCAGAATGATTGAGAGATGTATCCATACTCTTAATCATTTTACTTAGATTATCAGAAATTGTTTGCGAATTTTCAGCTGTATTTCCTGCAAGCTTTCTAATTTCATCGGCAACAATTGCAAACTCTTTTCCACTGGCACCAGCATGAGCTGCCTCAATAGCTGCATTTATTGACAGCAGATTTGTATGTTCAGCAATATCAGAAATTATCCTGTTTATTCCCAGCAAATTCTGAGTGTCATTAGCTGCTGTTTCTACAGCATTTTTAGTCTCAGCCATTCCCTGCATTCCCTGTTCTGCAATTTGCAAAAGTACAGTGGTACTGCTTTGTTTAGATGATGTTGTTAAAGCTACATTATCCAGAGAAGCAGACATCTGATTGACTGCTGCAGTTGACTCCTGAACAACTGTATTTTGTTCCTCAATCTGAAGTTCAAAACTCTCAACCTCCAATGTTGTCTGTTCTACCGATTCAAGTGCTCTTTCCATATTTTGTGATAGGATTTCAGCATTTCCCAAAAAAACATCCAGAACCTTACTAATAGCATTACTGCCATCAATGATCCCATAAAAACTCTCTTCTAACAATTTACTGGCACTCTGTGACTGTTCAGCAGAATTAGCCACCTCACCGATCCTGGAAATAATATCCTCTGAATTTTTTTGCGTTTTTTCCATATATTCTATTGACTTGCGACTGCTAATAGCAACATAAATCGAAAAAAGAGAGATAAGGCCATAAAATGACAGGGCTACAATAAGACGCTCAAGTAATATTAATTTATCATCAATCGACAGATATGGCATCATTCTAATGTATGCTACTAATGGAAGAATAATAAAACCAATTGCAGCAGAAATAATCGTTTGCCATTCACTTGCACTGACTGTGAGTGAGAGTATTAATGGCGTGATCAAATAAACTGAGTATAAATAGATCTGATACACAGATTCGGGTTTCATCATAAAAGTCAATCCAGTCAGAGCTATCTGGAAAATAATTAGAGGTATGATACTTGCCAGCATAAATCTGCCTTTGAATAATGCCACAATAGAAAAAATTATGGCTGCCTCTACTATTAATTCAAGTATGAGTTTTAAATTTTCAGCATTCAATAAAGCTTGTATAATTAAAATTGGTACTGACATTAGAATAATAGATAAGATAAAAAATACACCTGATACCTTATTCTTTATAACTAATCCTGAATCTTTATAGATATATTGCAGTTTGGCATTGATTTTCATATCTCGTTATAACTAAATATCTTTATTTAGTCTAGTTACTTTATTTAGTCTAGTTACTTTATTTAGTAACTTGAAGTTATTTTAATAAAAAAGTCAGCATCCCCTCAGCAGCCCTAATTCCACTGGCCCATGCAGCAGTAATACCACGACTGGTACCGGCTCCGTCTCCTGCAAAGTAAACGGTATCCTTAACCCGGAAGTGTCTGTCTAAAAATTCAGGTTTATTTGCATAGAGTTTAATTTCAGGATAGTACATTATGGTACTGGGATGAAGAATTCCTGGGACTATTGTATCCAGAAGTTTCATGGATTTCCATATATTCCTCATTATTTTAGAGGGCATCGCAAGACTTATATCACCAGGGCAACTACTTGCAAGAGTAGGTTTAAAATCGTACAAATCTCCATTAAAGGTACTTTCCTTGGATCGCTTTCCAAGACGAAAATCCCCTACTCTCTGCATTAGAGGTCTGCCTCCACCCATAAGCATTGCCTGTAACCCAAGATTTACCGCAAACTGCTGACCACTGGCCAGAGGTGCTGTAAATCTTACTGTTTTAAGCATTGCAAAATTGGCAAGGCCATTAGCCTCCCTCTCTTTTGAATAGGCATGCCCATTTACTGAATAATAAATATCATTATGAATTGTTTTATATTTTTCCTGAACTACATGAGCATCTCCGCTGTTAGTACAAAATGTGCGGACTTTTTCCGGAAACATAAACTTTGGATCATAGTAATCTTTTACTATAGGATAATGCTCAACTCTTGTTTCCACCCTAATCCCAACATCAATAATGTGATCCATATAATTAACATCCAGGCTATCCATAACTGATTGAATAAACCTGAACCCTTTCCTTCCAGGAGCTATCATCAATGCTTTAAAACCGATTTCCCTTTTATCAGTTTTAATTATCTTCCTGTCAGACTCTACACTAAGCATAGTTTCTTCCAGAGCAATGGTAACACCCAAGCCCTGAAGTTCTTTAATAAGCTTTTTTATAAGAAGAAGACCGCCATCAGTACCAAGGTGAGTTTGTTTTATATTTATTAAATTTACTCCAAGTTTCTCTGCTCTCATTTGATAAGTGGATAGATTACTTTTTTCAAGGATTTCCGGTTTAAGTTTTTTTATTACTTTATCAAGATAAAGATCTGCTTCATCTTTTTTCCAATTTTCCAGAGGGAAACCGATGGGATATGTAAAATTCATTTTACAATCATTTCTAAGTCCACCGGAACTTGTTTTCCCACTCTCTAAAATAAGAATATTCAAGTCAGGCTTTTTATCAATAAGATAAAAAGCCGCTCCCAGACCAGCTGGTCCTGAACCTATAATTATACAATCATAGTTTATCATAGCTACTTACTCCCCCGGATCCCCCTTTCCAGGGCAATTCGTCCTGTTCGTATTGACTCTACAATATTATATTCAGATAGTAAACTTATAGCACTGCTAACAGCTGCGGTACTACCTGTAACTTCAAGAGTCCAGTAATCCCCGGTTGAATCCAAAATTTTTGCTTCTGCTGCAGTTATTATTTGGAGAATTTCTGATCTTTTATCAGAGTCAACTTTTATCTTTATTAAGGAATGCTCCCGCTCAATAATACTCTCATTTTTAATATCCCAAACTTTAATTACATGAACAAGTTTCTGCAGCTGCTTACGAATTTGCTCAAGAACAGAATCATCTCCCTGTACTACAATAGTAAATCTACTTTTACCATCTTTTTCAGTTGTTCCCACTGTAAGGCTTTCTATATTGAATCCTCTTCTGGAAAACAAACCGGATATTCGGGTCATTACCCCAGCTTTATTATCACATAGTATTGATATTGTGTGTTTCATTTAATTCTCTCCTGATATATTGTTTCCATTTTTTCATTCCACAAGGTCCAGAAGATTGGCACCTGTTACCATGGGATACACATGGGCATCTTCTTTTATTATACAGTCAATAACACAGGTTTTACCTGAACCGGCGGCATCTTTCACAGCCTTCTCAAATTCTTCTATAGTTTCTGTTCTATAACCGACAGCACCCATACTTACAGCAAGTTTATCAAATTGAACAAAATCACCCAGTTTTGATATATTAAAGCTGCCGTCATAAAATTCGTCCTGAAGCTGTGCTATCATTCCAAGACTGGAATCGTTCAGTACTACTAATATTATGGGTAGTTTTTCTTCTACAGCAGTAACAATCTCCTGACAGGTCATAGTAAACCCTCCGTCCCCGGCAATAAGAACAACAGGTCTGTCTTTAGCCAAAGACTGAGCACCAACTTTGGCTCCAACAGCTGCAGGCAAACCAAACCCCATGGTTCCAAGACCACCTGATGTTAAAAACGTCCTTCCTGCTTTTACATCAGAATAAAGAGCGGCAAACATCTGATGCCGTCCTACATCTGTAACAATAATTGCATCCTTAACTACCTTTTTAACCACTCCCAAAGCTCCTGGAACAGATAAGTTTTCCCCTCCTGCTCGTAAGGGATGATCCTTTTCTGTCTGCTTCAGCATGGCAACCCAGTCAGGGATTTCTTTCAAAGTTATTAGTTCTGTTAATTTTGGCAAAATATCCCTGGCATTCCCTACAATTGGTATAAAAACAGAAACATTTTTACTAATTTCTGCAGGGTCTATATCTATATGTATAATTTTGGCATCTCTTGCATAAGTTGAAAGAGGTCCCGTAGACCTGTCACCAAATCTGGTTCCAACAGCAACTATTAAATCGGCTTTGACAATTGCTGTATTAGCAGCAAACTTCCCATGATAACCATACATACCAAAATTTAAAGTATGATCAGAATCTATGGAAGATTTTCCCATAAGGGAATGAACAATGGGAATACCGGATTTTTCCACAAAATCGAGTATAGCCTCAAAGGCATCTGAATGAAAAACACCACCACCAGCAATAACAACTGGCCGTTTGGAATCCTTTATTAATGCTGCAGCTTTTTTTATTTGTCCGGGATGACCTTTTAATGTTGGATTGTATCCCTCAAGAATATATTTTTTTTCATCACCTATATTAAAATCAGAAGACAGGATATCTTTTGGAATGTCAATTAAAATTGGCCCTTTTCTACCTGTATCTGCAAGAAAAAATGCTTCCTCAACTACAGGTCCAATCTCTTCAGCACTCTGAATCAGATAGTTATGCTTTGTTACAGGAATTGTAATCCCTGTAATATCAACTTCCTGAAAGGCATCATTTCCTATCATTGTAGAGGGAACCTGACCTGTAATAGCAATAATAGGAGATGAATCCATATATGCTGTTGCAATCCCTGTTACAAGATTTGTAGCTCCCGGGCCGCTTGTAGCCAGACAAACACCAACTTTTCCTGTTACTCTTGCATATCCATCTGCCATATGTGCCGCACCCTGTTCATGCCTGGCAAGAATGTGCTTAATGGATGAACCCTTTAGAGCTCCGTAGATGGGAAGATTTGCACCTCCCGGATATCCAAAGATCACTTCCACACCCATTTTTTCCAGTGTTTTTACCAGTGATCTTGCTCCTGTACTCCTGCCTTTTTTCATTCTTTCCTCCAAAAGGATCTTAAAAAATTAGGTTTACTGACAAAAAAAAACTGCTGTCCTTTGGACAGCAGGTAGAAAACTCTTTGTTTTTCCTACATACTGCCTATATCAACAGAAGAAGATAGAAGTCTTCTTCCACAGACCACGACAGATGAGGATACTAATTCTTTTTTGATCAAATTACCGTTCAACCGGCAATTATTGTTTATTTCTACTAACATATTGTAATAAAGTGTATGATTAGAGAGAATTTTAGTCAAGAGGCTTATGAACAACAAGAAAATTTTATTACATACATGCTGTGCACCCTGTGCATCCCCTTCAGGTGAAAGATTAATGGAAGACGGGTGGGATATTACCTTATTTTATTCTAATTCCAACATATTTCCAGAATCTGAATACCTAAAAAGACTGGAATCTGCCAAAAAGCTGGCAAACATCTGGGAAGTACCACTTATTACAGACTCATGGGATCATAAACAATGGAGGGAATATGTTAAAGGATATGAAAAAGAACCCGAAGGTGGGAGAAGATGCAGTCTTTGTTTCGAATTTAATCTAAAACGAACCGCAGACAAGGCAGAAGAGCTGGGTTTTACTGCATTTACTACAACCCTTACACTGGGTCCGTACAAAAATTCAAAAGTTATTTTTGATATTGCATCCGTATTCCCCGGATTTATGGAGTTCAACTTTAAAAAGAAAAACGGTTTTTTAAGAAGTGTTGAACTTAGCAAAGAATATGGACTGTACCGCCAAAACTATTGTGGATGTGAATTCAGCATAAGAGAATAAGGCTATCCCAACATAATCAGTAAATCTGATTTATGGGATAGCCTGAATTAAAGTTCTAACTTAGGAAAGGTAGTCTTCCATAAGCGAAGTTAGTATATAAAGTATATACATTGCTTGTTACAGTGGGATTATTATTTCAGATAGTCTGTAATAAGAGAATAACAATTGTTATCCATTATACGCACTATACCCATCTCTCGCTTACAATTATCAGCCGAATCAGAAGCATGGGCTGTATTTACCATAATATTGCTACCGAATTCTCTTCTAATTGTTCCTCCTGGAGCCTTAGTAGGATCTGTAGGACCAAGTACATCCCGGATCTTATTGACAGCATCTACACCTTCATAGATTAATACCATACTTTTAACCTTCCCAGGCTTTTCAAGATCTTCAGCAGGACATTCAGGTGGTTTTGTACCAGCCATAAACTCAATAATCTGATGGAACTGATCTACAGCATATTCGGTACCAAAAGAATCTGTAATCATTTTGAAGGATTCATCAGACAGTTTTATATCAAACTTATCTTCCAGAGCTTCCTTTCCTTTTTTCCCGAAAACAGGTCCAAGTTTTTCTACAAGAACATCTTTTACAGGACCATAAAATTCCAGCCCCTGAGCAACAGACATCTGCTGTATTTTACAACCGATTAATCTTAAACCTGTTCTGGAAAACATATCAATAATTGTACCTGGTTTGGAGCTTGCATACCTCCAGTTATCCGGTTTAATTATTACAAGAGTACGTTCAATTTTTGAAGGATCCTTATAATTCATATTTTCAACAATTGCCTGTTCACCCTTTAAATAGTCTGCAAAAATTCTAAGATTAATTTCTGCACTTTCCTTTGTTCTTGCAGAAAATACCGCTGGTTCAAAATACTGTACTTCATCTGGATTAAGAGGAGACATAACTAAATCCCCATATGTATCTCTTATAGTCTCTCCTGTTATAGATTCTATACCAATATTTTTATAATGAAGAGCACCGGCAATATTTGACAATTTTACAGCTGCATTCTCACCCTTAAACAGCATTAACATAACTCTTCTTCGTTTATTATCAGAAGAAACAAATTTTGTACGCACATAGTCTGCAAGAAGA
>JGI24023J19991_10000353_pt1 | contig 36043 bp, 36 predicted proteins | sample Cruoilmetagenom1_FD_19991 | JGI IMG/M metagenome (IMG submission 19991)
AAATGGACGGCAAGGATCGATGGGGGGAGGTTACGAAACAAACGAGAAAGGTCATTGATTTATTGGAAATGCCTATTACCGAAAGTTTGGGACTTTAGGGAAGATATATGCCAGAAAAAAAGGAAGCATTATCAAGACTTGCTCATCGAAATGATACAATACTAAAAGTTTATATGCCATTGGATATATACGGTATACCGAAATAATGTCAGTTAACCGAAACAATGGGAATAAGACGGAAACCACCCTTGACCAGATGGAGCCGGAAAGTAAAGGAAGAGTAGTTAGAGTTGCTGGCGCGGGGGGTGCTAGGAGGAGAATTCTCGATATGGGGGTCGTGCCAGGCGCGGAGATCGAGGTCATTAGAAGAGCCCCTCTTGGGGACCCTATCGAATTCAGGGTCAAAGGTTACAACCTATCGTTTAGAAGGTCTGAAGCAAAACTCATATCGGTAAAATTGGAGATTTGATATGTGCAAGGTGATGCCTTTAATAATGGTGCCAGAAGGCAAGGAATGCAGAATTTCCGACATTCATGGAGGGAGGGGTTTAACCAGGCATTTGACAGAGATGGGCTTTACCTATCACGCGCCTGTTAAAGTTCTCAGATCTGAGAAGGGTTCTTTGATAGTCGCCGTCAATGGGTGCAAATATGCCTTGAGCAAAGGGATCGCTATGAAGATAATGGTTGGCGAGTGCTAGATGAAGGATAAGCGGATTAGAGTCGCTCTAGCCGGAAATCCAAATGTGGGAAAAACCACCATTTTTAACGCGATAACAGGTGCCAGGCAACACGTCGGAAATTGGCCTGGCGTTACCGTTGAGAGAAAGAGCGGGAGGAAGGTGCACAAAGGAATCGCCATCGAAGTGGTAGACCTTCCCGGGACCTACAGCCTCACCGCCTACTCCCTCGATGAGGTCATTGCTAGAGATTACATCGTAGACGAAAGACCGGACGTCGTGGTCCATATAGTCGACGCGACCAACCTGGAGAGGAACCTGTATCTAACGACTCAGCTCATGGAGCTCGGCGCAAAGGTGGTCATAGCGCTTAACATGTCAGACCTGGCTGACGCCAGAGGGGATGTTATCGATCTCAAAAGGATGGAAGAATTCCTCGAAATTCCAGTCATAAAGACCGTGGGTAGCAAGGAATTCGGCATAGACGAGCTCTTAGATGAGGTTCTTAGAGAGGCGGAGAAGGGCGAACACCATGAGCACGAGATCGGCTATGGGGGCGAGGTAGAGGAGGAAATAAACGAACTGGAGAACATTCTTGGAGATGATGAAGAGCTCTCAAAAAGGTATCCTCTGAGATGGTTGAGCGTTAAGTTGCTCGAAGGGGATAAGGAGGTCCAAAAGAAGCTCGAAGGCAGTCAGGTTGAAGACCGAATTAAAAAAATATTGGACAAAATGGATAAAGAGAAATATGAGACAGCGATGGTCGACAAGAGGTACGAAGCGATCAACGCGGTTCTCCCTCAAGTCTGTTCCAGATGCGTCGAAAAGGTGACCGCTTCTGACCTCATCGATAGAGTGCTTACCAACAAATATCTGGGCATACCCATCTTTTTGGCACTGATGTGGGGGGCGTTTGAACTCACATTTACCTTTGCGACGCCCTTCATGGACTTCATCGATTTTTCTTTTGCATGGCTAGCCGGTTTCGTCTCTGAGAATCTCGAGCCTGCCTGGCTCGCATCGCTGATAGGTGATGGCATAATCGGGGGGGTTGGGTTCGTGCTGATTTTTATCCCCAACATATTCATCCTGTTTCTTATGCTCTCCCTCCTGGAGGACAGCGGGTATTTGGCCAGAGCCGCATTCATCATGGATCGGTTGATGTACAAGATCGGTCTTCACGGAAAGTCGTTCATTCCCATGCTGATGGGCTTCGGATGCAACGTGCCGGCGATAATGGCCACCAGAAGTATAGAGGATAAAAATGACCGATTGATAACCATACTCATAAACCCCTTTATGTCCTGCGGTGCTAGATTGCCCGTCTACGTTTTGCTGGCTGGGGCATTCTTCGGCAAAGAGGCCGGCACGGTCGTCTTCAGCATGTACGTTCTCGGAATGGTGGTTGCCATCCTCTCCGCGAAGCTGTTCAGGACCACGCTCTTAAAGGGAAAACCAGCTCCCTTCATCATGGAACTGCCCCCCTATAGGCTCCCAACGCTGAAAACGGGCATAATCCACATGTGGGAGAGAGGATCAATGTATCTAAAGAAGGCTGGAACCGTCATACTCCTGGGCGCTATCATCGTGTGGTTATTGGCGTCTCTGCCCTGGGGCGTGGAATATGGTGCTGAAAAAAGCATTGCGGGGATGATTGGTCATGTTCTAGAGCCTCTAGTCGCGCCCCTGGGTTTTGACTGGAAGATCGCTGTGGCTTTGCTATTTGGCTTCCTGGCCAAAGAGATCGTTGTGGGTTCGATGGGTGTGCTATATGGAGCGGGGGAGGATGAAACCGCCCTTACTGAGAGCTTACAGAACGATCCTAATATTTATCCTCTGAATTCGCTTGGCCTTATGGCCTTCACTCTGATATACATGCCGTGTCTTGCGACCGTTGGTGTTATAAGGAAAGAGACCGGCTCCTGGAAATGGACGCTCTTCGCTATAGTTTATGGCATAGGCCTCGCATGGTTAATATCATTCATGATCTTCCGAGTGGGGGGGGTCCTGGGATATGGATGAGGTAACGACATGGTAAAGAAGGAAGCTGGGAAAATAGTCTTCGGGCTAATAGCCGGGACGATCTATGTGGTATTCGGACTTATCCAGGTAGTTGTGGGGCTGGGCTACGGCTCCGGATGGACAAAGGCGATATTCGTACCGTCAGATATCGCTGGAGGGTTGATCCTCGTGCTGATAGGGATGGTATTCCTGTACGGCGTTAAGGAGTTGAATGCGGGAATTAACGAAGGCGTAGCATACATCTATGTCGGCATATTGCTGGCGCTGGGATTCACAGCTATATACCTTTTGATAATGGGTGCGGACGCTTTGGAAGCTTATGCCATAAGAAGCGAGGATTTCGAGGATTGGGCACCCCTCGATGATATGAAGCCGGGCATTTATCTGGGGCTCTTACCATTTGCCGCCCTGCTGGCCTGGAGGCATAAATTTTCCCTCAAAGGATTATCCAGAGCAGGTGTGTAAAGCTGGAGGAGCGTAAGAGATGATTAAGGACATCCTAAAACTCATGTCTCTCGGGGGCATCACCCTCCCGGAAATGGCCCGAAGGCTAGGGGCAGGTCTCGATGACCTGAAGAACAGGCTTGAAATGATGGAACGCATGGGATACGTGGAAGCTCTTCATGAGGTTGGACGAAGCGAATGCCCATCCTGCCATACGTCAAAATGCTTGGCAGGCGATTGCCATTCAGAAAGTGCGATTTACCATCTTACGAAGAAGGGGCTCCGATGCTTGGGCTTCGACGCTTAAAAAGTTCTTATGCGCTATGCTTATATACGACCCCATCAATAAGAAATGATCTGGTAGACCATGACTACGGAAAGGGCTGAGGATTATCTGGAGGCTATAGAAGCCATCGCGAGGAAGAAGGGTTACGCTAAAGTTAAGGACGTCTCAGAACGCTTAGGGGTAGGCCTTTCTAGCGTGACCGAGATGTTCCAGAAACTCAGTGAGACGGGTTACATCAACTATGAGAAGTACAGCGGAGTGACCCTGACCCAAAGTGGGAAAGAGATCGCTAAGATCACGAAGGAGAAGCACAGGGTCCTTAAGAATTTCCTCTCGGTTCTTGGGGTCGACGAACGGATAGCTGATGACGATGCTTGCAGGATAGAGCACGTCGTCAACCCAGAGACGCTAGAGGTATTGACGAAGTTCGTGAAATTCGTCAATATGCCGAAAGATGGATCCAGATGGCTCGATCACTTCAAGCATTTTTATGAAACTGGCGAGTATATAGAGTGCTCGCCAATGAGACCAGAGGACTGTCCAATTCACGGGAAAAATAAGGCGAAGAACTAGATTTTCACCATCGAAACTGTATAAGATTTATCTATCCTCCCCATTTAACTAAAGATGATAACCCTAATGACGGATTTTGGCGATTCCCACTACGTCGCTCAGATGAAGGCTTCCATCCTCAATACGAACCCAGAAGCGAAGATATTGGACATCACCCACGAGATACCGCCCCATGATATAGTATCTGGGGCTTATGTGCTGTTCACCACTCTTCCGTTCTTCCCGGACTCGGTGCACGTTTGCGTCGTTGACCCGGGGGTTGGGAGCGAAAGGAAGGGGGTGGTGATAGAGTGCAAAGATTCTTTTTTGGTGGGGCCGGATAATGGGCTAATGGTCGATGCCGCCAGAAAGTTGGGGATTGAGAGGTGTTACGAAATCCGTGAAACTGGATTGGAGCCCAAGACCTTTCATGGAAGGGATCTTTTCGCGCCTGTAGGTGCACTTTTAGACACGGGAAAGAACGCAGAAGAGGTGGGTGAAGAAGTGAACCCAAGCGAACTGGTGGATCTGGGCCTGCTCGATCTAGAATATGGGAAGAGCATTACCTCAGAGAGCTACGTTAAAGGTAAGATCCTATTCGTAGACAGGTTCGGGGATTGTATAACCAGCATAATCCCCGATCTTCTGGATGGGGATAGGGCTCTCTTCGAGATCAAGGGCAGAAAATTCGGCTTTAGGTTTCTCGATAGCTATGCCCTTTCCAAGCCCGGTGAGATCATAGCTTTAGTATCAAGCTCTGGTTTTCTGGAATTGGCTTCATATAGGAAGAAATGCTCGGAAATTCTCGGTTTGAAAGTAGGAGACCCGATAACCCTTTTTAGATCCTATACTCGCTGAGTATGGATCGCTCCCCTTGGAGAAGGGCATCCTAGCTCTGCCCTCCTCCATGTCGAGAGCATCAGCTATCTTAACTAACCCCCTCTGGGGTCAGAGGGCTTGAAGAGTATTCGCGGCCCTTCATAGCGTGCCCGATATCGTGGAGAATGCTCTCGAGGTAGACGATCGCCTCCGAGTCCTCGACCGTTAGATCGCGATCTCTAACCGCGCTAGGTATCATTTGAGCACTTGAGGTAGGTCTGAAGCTCCGTTGATGGGCGCGCCCTTTCCATCACTTCTTTCAATTTCTGATCGAGGTTCGCCTACAACCAGTACCATCAACCTCCCCTCCCGAGAGGGATAACGTTCTCCTCGCCTTTCTCCAGGAGAGTTTTGTCAGCCGTTACCAACTCACACCCAAGATCTCTGGCAAGAGCCAGGTAGGATGCATCATAGATCGTTAGGCCTGAAGCGTAGGCTAACTGGACAGCCAGCCCAAAAGATGGCTTCTCGAAAACTATCATAATATCCTCAAGAGATTGAGCGGCCAGCCTGACATCTTCATCTCCCAACTCTGGGTTCCATCTAAGGGCGTTGGTAACTTCATATAAAAGGAGATCTGGAGCATAGAGCATAACCTCACCTTTTACGTGCTTTGATCTGAGCTCCAGTGCTCTCTCAGATAGCTTCTCAGGATTGTACCACTTGACTGCAACCGAAGCGTCAATAACTATCTTCTGTCCCGCCATTTTCGTACCTCTTGGGTTCCAGACCATTGGCCGCTGGCTTTTTTTCTTAACTTGTCCTGGACTTCACAGGCTTTCCGCATCTTCTCAGATCTGATATTCTTCTCCAGAGCCTGGCGTATCTTCTCGGACCAATTGACATCTAACTTCTTCATCTCAGAATATATCCAGTCAGGGACCCTGAGCGATATGGTCTTCATTAGTTATGAGTAATAACAAATAGTATATATGTTTTTGCATCAAAGATAAGGTATTACTAAAAGGTATAAATTGTCATACTCGTCACTTTAAGGATCTCCCCGGACTAAAAAAAGAAGGAGAAACCCCCACTTAATCTACCAGTTCCCCCCTCTCCCTTCTAACCCTCACCCCCCCTTGAGTTTACATACTTTGTATAAATTAAAAACCTTGCCATCTATAAAGCCTTAAATAGCCTCGAGATATGCTGGATGATGCTCTACTCGATTGACACCCCTCCACGTTACGTTTCTGGGCCCTTACACATAGGGCACGCGACCAGCTACTCACAGATAGATTTTGTCGCCAGATACAAACGCATGAGGGGATTTGACGTCTTCTTTCCATTGTGTGTGGATGTAAACGGCCTGCCCATCGAGGTGGAGGTGGAGAAGAGGTATGGAGTGAATCCAAAGGAGGTGGGCAGAAAAAAATTCAACGAGTTGTGCAGGGAGTTCGCAGAGCAGAATATTCAAAGAGTACGAGACCAGTATAACCGGCTGTCCATATCCATGGATGATTCGATCTACTATCGGACCGACTCTCCTGAATACAGAAAAATAACCCAACTCACCTTCATCGACCTTTTTGAAAGGGATCTGGTCTACAGAGATAAAAGACCGGTAAACTGGTGTCCCAGATGTGCCACATCTTTGGCGGATGCTGAGGTTGAGTACAGGCTCCGAAAAAGCGGGTTTAACCACATCATTTTTAAGATGGATGATAGCGAAGTAATCGTAGCCACCACCCGCCCTGAGCTTATCCCCGCGTGCAAGCTGCTGGCCTATCATCCAGGCGACGATCGATATGAGGGGCTTGAGGGAAAAACTGCCGTCACCCCCATTGGCGATAGGGTAAAGATCGTGGAGGATGAGGCAGTAGATCCGGACTTCGGCAGCGGCATGGTCATGATATGCACGATCGGGGACAAAGAAGATCTACGTTGGGTTCACAAGTATAAATTGGAGATTGATAGGGCCATCGATGAAGAAGGAAAGATGACCCCCTTATGCGGCAAGTATGAGGGAATGGCCGTAGAAAAGGCCCGAAGAGCTATCGTCGAAGATCTGGAAGAGGAATGCCTCATCGTCAAAAAGGAAAAAATAGATCAGAACGTTGCCGTTTGCTGGAGATGCCACACCCCAATAGAGTATCTGGTGACGGATCAGTGGTTCTTGAAGACCATGGCTTTTAAAGACGAGGTGGATGGCATTGCAGACGAGATGCGCTTTTACCCCGATTTCATGAGGACCAGGTTGAAGGACTGGACGTCCTCTCTGGAGTGGGACTGGCCCATATCGAGGATGAGGTATTACGCGACGCCCATCCCGATATGGTACTGCGAGGATTGCTCTTCTGTGGTAGTGGCCAAGAGAGAACAGTGCTATGTTGATCCCACTTTGGATCCCCCTCCCGTGGACAAATGCCCTCGCTGCGGTGGTCCCTTAAAGGGGTCAGATGAGGTCTTTGACACCTGGATGGATTCGAGCATCACCCCTCTAGTAAATAGGGAAAACGGATCGAACTACCCCATGTCGCTTAGGCCGCAATCCCACGATATAATCAGAACCTGGTTGTACTACACGGCTCTGAGGTGCTATCTATCTACGGGACAAAAGCCGTTTGACTCGGTGATGATCAGCGGTTTCATCCTCGCACCTGACGGCAGGCCGATGCACGCAAGCTGGGGCAACGCGATAGACCCCATTGAGATCGTGGAGAAGTATGGATCCGATTGCCTCAGGTACTTCGCGGCAAACTGCGCTCTTGGTATGGATACCCCATTCCGCTGGAACGATGTGAAGAGGGGGGCAAAATTCCAGAGGAAGCTGAGAAACGTGGTGAAGTTCGTGACGATAGCCCAGGACAAATCCCAAAACGGAGATAGAGACCTGAGGCCAGCGGACAGGTGGATTTTGACGGCTCTGTCGAAGGTGATGGAGAAGGCGACCTCTTACATGGATGAGATGGACTTCCAGCACGCTATAAGGGAGGTGGAGGACTTCGTCTGGCATATCTTCGCCGACGACTATATCGAGATGGCAAAATACAGGATATATGGGGGAGACGGAGAAGATCGCCGGGAGACCGAGAGCGCCATATACACATTAGCGAGAATAGGAAAAGATGTGGTCAAGATGCTGCACCCGTTTCTCCCCTCCATAACAGAGGAGCTCTACTATCAGTTGGACCCTGAGGGATCGATAATCAGCTGGCCCGAGCCCGAGCTCAGAGACGAGAAGTCCTACGACGGGGGGGAGAAGGCCAGATCTCTGATATCGGGATTGAGGGCTCTAAAATCCTCCATGGCTTTGCCCCTGAGCTCCGAGCTCTCGTCCGTTACCATATACGCGGGGGGAGAACTGGCAGATTTTTATGATGAGATAAAGGAGACGCTTCATATCAGGGATCTGCATTTCACGGATGCCCCACCACCTGAAGGCGCTGAACGGGTCGGGGAGTTCTCGGTCCTCCTAAACGATAGATAAATAGAAATAGCCCTATACGGATTTTATCAAGATGAAGGTGGAATCGAAGAGCAGAGTGATCTCGGCAAAAGGGGGGCCCTATGAGAGCTCCCTTGAAATCCTGTCCTCGGTGAGGGTTAAGTTGACGGAGAAGGTCGAGGGAAAAACGGTCATGATAAAGCCTCATGTAATCGGGAACGACGATTTCACCACCCCCACAGGAGTCCTAGAGGCGATAGCGGATTCCCTCGATGTCGCCAACCCATCGTCCATCTCATTGATAGGCAGAGATCTTGATAGGTTCAGGGATCTGGGCTACGATGAGCTCGGATTTGAGTTTCTAGATCTCAAGGAAGATGATTCCCACATCATAACCGCTAGATCCACGCTTAATATGGAGGAAATAGAACTGGGTCTGCCCTCAAGACTCAAGGATCCGAATGCGTTCATAATCAGTTGCTCCCCCATCAAGACCCATTGTAAACACATATTCATGGGCTCCATAACGAATATGCTTGACCTTTTTACCGATGTTGGTGGGATATTCGATGGGCCTGAAGAGGAGAAGTCCATAAGGTGGATACACGAGAACATAGCCCGATCTATGCTCGAGTGCCTTCCGGACCTCGCGCTAATAGATGGGAATAACTCCCTTGAGGGGAACGGCCCTCTTGACGGTTACCACGTCTCTTTGGGGATCTCCCTNTTCTCCTTCGATTCCGTGGCTGCGGATGCGGTGGGAGCCTATCTTGCCGGTTTTAACCCGTATGAAATAGGATATCTCTACCTTCTGGAGAAAGCCGATGCTGGGATTGCGGATCTGTCAAAGATAAACTTAAGTGGAGCTGGGCTAGAACCCAGGGTTTTCAAGAGACCCAGGGGGTATTATAAGCTGGTCTTCTCCCCCTGAATTCATTTTTGCTTTAGTCTAGATCATTATTGAGTACTTTAAAGTTATATTGAATTAAGTCCGCCGGGGATCATGGGTACGTTCCTTTTAGCACCATGGCCACAACAGTCACGGTCTTATTTACCTCACTGAACTTGTGTAGCTGACTTATCGCGGGATCGATGGGCCTCTAACTTTTTCTTTTTTTCTTATTTACGCTTTCTGGCGTAGAGCATTATACCAATTGCTATTGCCGCCACCGCGACGACTATGCCTATGTACCATACCGTCATAGGTACTCCCAAGAAACCTGGAAGGGCGCTTTCTCTAATTCCGACGATTGGATCATGGATTATCCTCTCACCTCTAGGGTAGCAGAGGTAAACGATGCGCTCGTTTTCGAGCTCAGTTTCGTCTGAATCTCTCTCAACGTTCTCAGTAGTTTTCATTATAACGCTCTTTACATCCTTTATAGTACCATCGACCATTGCTTGCCTTTCCCAGTCAAAGAAACCCACGTAACCATGAAGCTGGGCCCTAAGCTCTTCCAATCCTTCATTGGAACCTCCCTCAGTCTCGACCTCAGACTCAACACCTATCTCAAGGCACAAGAGGGTGTCACTCAGCTCAGGGTAATCTATAGTTATGTTGATCTTCATCCAAGTGGGCTTAAGCAATTCGCCGCTGACATTAGCGCTTTCATTTAATATTATGAACTTAAGTCCTAATCTTCCTCCTCCTATAGTTCCCCCTCCTATAGTGTAGACGCAGGAGATCTCATACCCGGTTGAATTGTCTATCCTGACTCGTTTATGCGTAGGGGTCGTAAATGTTGAATCTCTTACTTTGTACTCTTTTATAATCAAATCACCTGCGTTATATATCCCATCACCGTTGTTATCCTGATACTCTATCAATCTAAGGAATTCGACTTCCAGCTCCATTTCCTTCTCAGCTGTGCCCGACTCCTCCTCGTACTCTATCTCGATCTCCGCCTCATCGGCGTCGAACTCTATCGAGAGCTCATTTGTTTTACCATTGATCGTACACCGAGATTCGATGCTTATCTCCCAGTCCTCTATCTCAACCTCAAGCTCCCGCTCTCTATCCGCCAAGGCAAAAGCCGGCATAACTAGCAAAACCACCAGTGAGACCGCAAACACTACCAACATTTTCACGATACTGACAAATACATCTCGATATAAATAACTATCTCTATCTCATCCCTCGATGAGCCAAGAAAAACCTATTAAATACCATCCCTTTGGGGAAGCATGACTCTTCAAAATCTGATCGAGCCAACTTCAATAGCGGTCATAGGCGCATCTCCAAATCCTGAGAAGATAGGTCACCAGATCCTCGATAACATAGTGAGAGGTGGATTTGATGGGGGGGTCTACCCGATAAATCCTAAGGAGAGGGAAATACTGGGGCTTAAGTGCTATCCTAACATTATGGAGGTACCAGGACAGGTTGACGTGGCCGTTATAGTGGTGCCGGCCGAGATCGTGCCTTCTGTGCTGGAGGATTGCGCAAAGAAGAGGGTGAGCCATGTTGTGGTTATATCATCTGGGTTTAGCGAGGTGGGCAACAAAGATCTGGAGAAGGAGATAGTCGAGATCTGCCGGAAGAACTCGATGAGATTGCTAGGACCAAATGTGATAGGCTACATAAACACGGCTACAAAGCTAAACGCCAGCTTCGGACCCGATTTCCCATTTCCTGGGAAGATAGCATTTCTGACCCAATCCGGGGCTCTGGGGGTCGCGATCACCGGTTGGACTTGGATGGAGAGGGTCGGGTTATCGGTGCTGGTGAGCCTCGGGAACATGGCAGATGTGTCCTTCTCTGATCTGATAGATTATTTCTCGTATCATGCCGATACTACCTGTATAGCGGCCTACATGGAGGGGATAAAGGGGGATGGAAGAAAGCTGGTGGAGGCGGCTTCCCAGACATCCCTAAACGTCCCAATAGTCGCGTTCAAGGCGGGAAGGTCTGAGAGGGGCAGAGCCGCCACCGTCTCACACACAGGTTCTCTAGCCGGAGAGTCAGGGGTGTATGATGGTGCGTTCAAGCAGTCAGGTATAATAAGGGCCAATTCCCTCCACGAGCTCTTCGATAAGTCCCTTGGGCTATCTTTGCTTCCACCTATGGTGGGGGGCAATTGCCTGATAATAACGAATGCAGGGGGAGCTGGTGTTATGGCAGCGGATACGGCGGAGAAACTAGACATAGAGATATACGACCCTCCCGAGAGGCTTAAACGCACGTTTAAGTCGATCGTTCCGCCGTACGGCTCGGTCAATAACCCGATCGATCTAACAGCTATGGCTATAGGTGGGGATTTCAGGGAAGCGATAAAAGCCGCTCTCCTTGATCCATCAGTAAATGCGGTTCTGGTAGCCTATACCGTTACCAGGATGGTCGATCCTATGGACATCGCGAAGGCTGTTCACGAGGCGATCTCAAGTGCTGGAATAAAGAAGCCAATAGTTGTCAACCTGATCGGTGGAGTTGAGTGTGAGACCGCTGCAAAATGGCTAAAAGGACATGGCATACCTTCATACCCCACCCCTGAGAGGAGCATCAAAGTGATCTCCGCTCTCAGGGGATATGGGGACTATTTAGCCAGTGAGCTGGAAGGGTTTAAACCGTATAAAGTTGACAAGCGCTCCGTAGAGGAAATCTTGAACGGTACTAGCAGAAGGGTCTTAAGAGAAGACGAGGCCCTGGAGGTCTTCAGAGCATATGGAATCGATACCCCAAAGACCCTTCTCGTAAAATCTCAAGAGGAGGTCATCAGTGCGCTCAAGAAAGGAGATCTCGAATACCCACTGGTAATGAAGATCTCCTCCCCCGACATACAGCATAAGACGGATGTCGGAGGGGTTAAGTTGGGCATAAAAGACGAGAAGGAGGCTGTAAAGGCCTTTGAGGAATTGATGAAAAACGTTAAAAAGGCAAAACCCGGGGCGGAAATAGAAGGGGTGGTAGTCCAGGAGACGGCTCCTCGGGGAGTGGAGGTGATAATTGGGGGTTTGAAGGATCCAACTTTCGGCCCCACCGTTATGTTCGGTTTGGGGGGTATAATGGTGGAGGTGCTCAAAGACGTGGTGTTCAGGGTCGCGCCCGTAAACAGAGAAGAATGCCTTAAAATGTTGCAGGAAGTCAAGGGAAGTGAGCTCCTGAAAGGGGTGAGAGGGGCGAAGGAGGTGCACATGAATTGCCTGGCCGAGGGGCTCAGCAGGCTGTCACAGTTGATCTATGACTTCCCTGAGATAGCGGAAGTGGACGCAAACCCGGTGATCGCCCATGAAAACGACATCTGTGCGGTCGATGCACTTATCAGGTTAGAATGATGGCCACTTTAAGGGGGCATGGCGGTAATGAAAAGATAGGTCGCATTATCCGATAGAGAGAGAGTACAGGAGATGAGAGTCTCCTGAAACACACTTTTTCCACGGATGTGAGAACGGTAAATAATTTTTGGAAAAAACATTTAAGATCTCAAAACCTTAAAAGGAAACCTTATTAAGGTGCATGCAATATAACTCCGCTCATTGCACTCAGTTGAGATACTAGTTGGATTTGGAGCCCAAGGAGCCCAAAATGGAACTAGAGGAGTGGAAATGCAAGAATTGACGAGATTTGAGAGGGCGAGGATCATAGGAGCTAGAGCTCTCCAGATTGCTATGGGGGCCCCGGTTCTGATCAAAGTCGATGGGGTAACGGATCCGGTCGAGATAGCTGAGATCGAGCTCATGGAGGAGATCATCCCGATAACTGTTAGGAGGAGATAGCTTGACCACCATTGAAGATATAGCCATAAGAAAGGTCTTTGACTCGAGGGGGAATCCCACGGTCGAGGTGGAGGTCGCAACGCCCATGGGACTGGGCAGATGCTCCGCCCCCAGCGGTGCTAGCACTGGAAAGCACGAAGTCATGAGCCTGCCAGCTGAAGGAGTTGACGGCGCGATCGAATTCTTCCGGGAAAACGTCGTCAAAGAGCTTCTGGGGATGAGCGGTCTAGATCAAACCATTATAGACAAAACTCTTCACGAGATAGACGGAACCGAGGATTTCTCCAGAATGGGGGGCAACGTCGCATACGTCACATCCATTGCCATAGCGAGAGCCACTGCCAGTGATTTGGGTATACCTCTATCATCCTATTTAGGCGGATGTTTCTCTCTGAAGATACCCCTGCCCCTTGGTAATGTAATAGGCGGGGGGAAGCACGCTTATGGAGGGACATCTATACAGGAGTTCTTAATATTCTCAGAAGCTGATAACATATACAAATCGATTGAGGCTAATGCTTTGATACACAAGAAGGTAGGCGAGCATTTGAAGGAGAGCGTGGGAACGGTCGGGAGGGGAGATGAAGGCGCATGGGTCGCTCCCATAAAGGATGAAGAGGCTTTAGCCGTGCTAAGGGAGAGCTGCTCTGAAATAGAGGAGGGGAGGAATGTTAGAACACATCTGGGTATAGACATGGCGGCATCGGAACTCTTCAAAGACGGGCGATATGAGTACAGAAATGTGAAGAGGGACAGAGATGAGCAGATCGAGTTCGTCAAATCCCTCATAAAGGATTATTCCCTGAGCTACGTGGAAGACCCATTGGAAGAGGAGGACTTTGAGGGGTTTGCCGAATTGACCCATAGCCTGGGTGAAGAGACGATAATATGTGGAGATGACCTCTACACAACCAACGCCAAGAGGCTCAAGAAAGGCGTTGAAGCTGGAGCCTGCAACGGCATCATAATAAAGGTGAACCAGGTGGGAACGCTAACCGATGCTTTTGAGACGGTCGATTTCGCTAAACGGAACGGCTACTCCATAGTGGTGTCGCACAGATCGGGTGAGACGCCCGACGATTCATTGGCCCAGATAGCTCTAGCCTTTGGGGCCGATCTCATAAAGTGCGGCGTGATGGGAGGGGAACGGGTAGCAAAGTTGAACGAACTGATAAGGATGGGTGAGATCTTTGGATGAAGAGGTAGAGAAAGAGGAGCTTCTGATTCAGGAGGAGGCATATCTTCTATCGGGAGTTCATATAGGAACCAGGCAGAAGAGCTCGGATATGAAGAGATTCATATATAGAGTTAGGGACGATGGTCTCTACCTGCTCAACGTAAAGGAGACGGACAGAAGGATTAAGCTTGCAGCTCTATTTTTGAACAGATATCCTCCAGAGAGAGCGATGATAATCTCATCTAGACAGTATGGCCAGAAACCTGCAAAACTCTTCGCACAGCTGATTGGAGCAAATGCCATTTTGGGCAGATTTACTCCTGGCACCTTCACCAACCCGGACTTCAATGGTTACATGGAGCCGGATATAGTGGTCCTGACTGACCCCCTCATGGATTTCCAAGCCCTGAAGGAGAGCGTGGATGTGGGCATACCGGTCATCGGGATCTGCGACACCAACAACGATCTGAAAAACCTGGATCTGGCGATACCAGCGAACAACAAGGGACGAAAATCCCTGGCACTCATATATTTCCTTTTGACCAGAGAGGTGCTAAGGAACAGAGGGCAGGAGCTGGAGTTAAAGGAAGAGGACTTCGAAGAGACCTTCGAGTAGGATTACAGGTTCTCCACGAACCACTCCGCGGTAAGTCTTACGACCTCATCGCCCTTCCACTCCGGCTCCTTGAACATGTGGTTCGTGTTCTCTACCCAGACTAAAGTCGTTGGCTCACCGGCGTTCTCGTAGAGGATCTCGGAATTTTTGGGGTACACGGTTGTGTCTTCAGTTCCATGAACTATCAGCAAAGGCCTGGGAGCTATTCTGCCCACGTAATCCTCCGTCCTAAGCTCCTTGCCATCCTGGAACATTCCGAGATAGGCGGGTACCGGACTCTCGCAGTGACCCACCAGGATATCAAACCCATTGGGCGAAAATTTGATGCCGTAACTTACCTGTACCGCAAAGGATGCAAAGAGCGGGTAAGAGATCTTCGCGACTGTCTCAGAGAACAGAACCAGGGGATAAGCTGGAAGATCAGTAACTACCATATCTATAAAGGAGTAAAGGACTTCTCCGATCGTCTGCCCTATGATCGGGATAATGCCCCCTACCATAGTCTCTATCGAAATCTCTATGCTGGCTGGAGCGGCCCATAGCGTGGTGGCCTTAATCCTCTCATCCATTCCTGCCGCTATGCCGGCAAGCATTCCGCCGAGCGAATGACCCATCAATCCTATCCTCTCATCATCGACCTCTGGGCGCTGCTGGAGGAAAGTAACCGCTCTCGGAACGTCCTTCACCATGAGCTTCAGATTGATGTCCCCGCCGGTTTCACCGGTACCTCGCTGGTCATAAACCAAAACGACGAACCCTCGAGAGCAGAGCTCTTCGGCTAAACCGTAGTGGCCCCCATAGTAATCCGCTGCATAAGGCCGTGAGCAGTACAGATCCTTCATTCCTCCGAAGCCATGCAATACTATAACAGCTGGCGCCCCATTTGCGCCTTCGGGCACGAATAGCAGACCCTTCAGAAGCATGCCTTCACTCTCGAAACCTATCACGCTGACTTCGTAGTCCGATTCTCCACCTGAGAACGAGACCGATGTAAATAGTAGAGGGATCACCACAAGAACCGCTACCGATTTCACTACCATATGGAATATATGGAGTTATATAGTATTTAAAATTGGCTCACTTCCGCAGGACCAGGGAAAAAGGGGGCAAAATAAAAGAACTCCAACTCGAATAGGGGCTTATGATAAGGGAACCGGCAGCCGCAGGGACCTTTTACCCGGCAAATCTCACGACGCTCAAGGAGATGATCTCGGGCTATTTCAAGGGCCCCATGGGAGGAGAGGCAAAAGGATTAGTGGCACCACACGCTGGCTACGTCTATTCCGGGGCTGTAGCAGCTCTAGCCTATTCCACCCTGCCCAAAGATACGAGAAGAATCTTCATTTTTGGCCCAAACCACACGGGAATGGGAAGCCCTCTGGCCTATACTCGAGAAAGCTTCAAAACCCCCATGGGAATAATCGACGTGGATGAGATAGCCGAAAGGTTCGAGGGGAGCATGGTTGTAGACGACCCTTCAGCGCACAGATATGAACACTCGATAGAGGTGCATTTGCCATTTCTTCAGTACGCCCTGGAAGATTTCAAGATCGTGCCCATAGTGATGGGGATGCAGGACCCAATAACCGCTAGAGAGGTGGGAACTCTGGTTGGAGATCTGATGGAGAACAGAGATGTGATCATAGCATCGACCGATTTCTCGCACTACGCCCCCGAAAAGGAGGCGCATGAAAAAGATTCGAAGGCGATAGATGCCATACTGGCTAAAGACCCTGAAAAGCTATACGAAGTAGTCGGAAAGTATGACATATCCATGTGCGGCTATGGATGTGTCGCGACGATGCTCCATGCCCTTAAGAACAGAGGAGGAGAAGCCAAACTTTTGAAGTACGCCACTTCAGGCGATGTAGAGCCTATGGAGAGAGTGGTAGGCTATGGAGCCATAGTCATCTTCTGAAAAATTGGGCTTACAGCAAGAATTTTCTGTGGTTTAAGGTAAGTAAGTGCAGGACTTATGACGACGGTGAGCGGGGACACTGCCGTAAAGATGGGGCAAAGTTTTAATATCGCAAATGCACTATTTTTTCGATGCGATATGCAAGGAAAAAATAGGATTAAAGCTCTGGTTATCGCCTTAAGTATGGTAATTTTACCGCAGTTGGCGTCAGCTCATGCCAACTTTGCTGAACTAGCTGGTAAAGAGTATTATGTAAGTTCTCCCGATAATAAGGTAAGCGTGAAGTTCGCCCTTAAGAATGGGCGCCCCTATTATAGCGTGACCTACAACAACCTTGTAGTCATAGGAGATTCTCCCATGGGATTTGAATTTAAAGATAAAGAACCCCTGAAGAACTTTAAGATTATGGACATTGAACGGGTGAGCGAAGACGATTTTTGGGCGCCCGTTTGGGGGGAAAGAGCTAGGGTAAGGGATCGTTATAACGAGTTAACTATCAATTTAAAGGAGAATGAAGAACCCTCTAGATTATTGGATCTAAAGTTCAGGGCATATAACGAAGGAGTAGCATTTAGATATACTCTGCCTGAACAAGAAAACTTAAAAAAATTCACGATTGCAGAGGAGAAAACCCAATTTCGGTTCACGGGCGATTATACTACATGGTGGCAACCCGGAAGCTACGATTCATATTACGAGGAAACGCACCAAAAAACGTCTCTCGAGGAAATTGACTCGATGGTTAATATGCCCATTACCGTTAAAATCAGCGATGAGCTGTATTGCTCTATAACGGAGGCCAATCTCACCGATTATGCGGATATGAAATTCTCGCCAGTCATGGATAGTGCTTACACGTTCGTGAGCGATCTGGTCCCCCTCCCAGACGGCACAAAGGTAAAAGCCTCAACGCCGCATTCTACGCCCTGGAGGGTCATAATCATCGGCGAAACGCCCGGAGAGCTGATTGAAAATAATGATGTCATATTAAATTTAAATGCTCCTTGCGTCTTGGAGGATACGTCATGGATCGAACCCGGAAAGTTGGTGGGGATCTGGTGGGGATTTCACACCGGGAGATATGGGCCGTGGGCAGCAACCACCGCCAGGGCTGAGGAATTCATCGACTTCGCCAGCAGGCATGGTATCCATAAACTCCTTATAGAGGGCTGGACCGCTCAGGGCTGGAACGATTGGAACAGGCAGAACTTTACCTCTCCCAACGAGTATCTGGATCTCCAGGAAGTTCTGGACTATGCGCGCCAGCGCGATGTCCGGTTGCTCATGTGGATGGAAACTGGAGGGAATGTTACGAATTTACTGAACCAGTTTGATGAAGCTCTCGAGCTTTATGAAGATTGGGGAGCCTTCGGCATCATGGTCGGTTGGGCCGGTTCAACCTCGCCCCATAACCATCACGACCAGTATATGGTCAACCTTTATCATGAGATCGTGAGAAAAGCTGCTGAACATCATCTGACGGTAATCATCCATGAGGCTTACAAGCCTACAGGACTGCGGCGTACCTATCCCAATCTGGTTACAAGAGAGGCCGTACAGGGAATGGAACAAAGTGCCTGGTCCCAAAAAAATACAGCCGAGAACATGGTGACCATTCCATTTACAAGAATGGTTGCCGGGCCAATCAATTATACTCCTGGTGTTTTTGATCCAACCATTCCTGAACGTGAGAATAACAGGGTTGAGTCCACAGTTGCAAAGCAGTTAGCCATGTATGTGGTGTACTTCGATCCCCAGCAGAGAATTGTTGGGTTCCCTGAGAACTGCGAGAACGCCCCCAGCTTTGAGTTTTTGGAACACGTGCCAACTGTCTGGGATGAGACTAAAGTAATAAATGGCGAGATTGGGGACTACATCACAGTTGCCCGTAAGAGTGGCAGCGAATGGTACGTTGGATCCATGACTGATGAAAACGCTCGTGTGCTCGATATATCTCTGGATTTCCTTGATTCGGGCGATTACGTAGCACACATCTATAGCGATAGCCCTGATGCCCATTATCTGGAGAATCCAAAACCTGTAGATATCGACAGGGTAATAGTAAGCTCGTCTGATGTGATAACAGCAGTATTAGCCCCAGGTGGTGGGATAGCAATAAGGATAACTCCGCACTGAGTATCTTCTACGGCACTCTTTCAATGATGTGTTTGACCAATAAGCCCATGGACCAGATCTCTATAAACGGGAAATGTGGATACCAACTTCGCCACTTTAAGTCTCCCATCTACCAGGGCACATCCTTAAGCTTCAGTTTATAGGCAGAATAGTTCGCGAGAAAGTGCAGGATTGGAGTAAGGATAAGTATTGCCGCAAGCAGATCCACGGTCACTGCCTCTGTAAACCAATCGTGGCAGACTAGCAGTGTCAAAACCAGGGAGCCCGCCACGAAGTCCAGCTGGTCCAGTATCGGGGCAGGTTTTCCTCTTTCTATCCCGATTCTCCTCTTGATGAAGCTTCCTCCGAGATCTCCCAGCAAAGCCCCAAAAGATAACATAAATGGGGGTAGAAGAGCTTGTGGAAGTTCCCCGAATGGGGAGTGAATTGCTACCATTATGATGCCGACGATCCAACCTGCAATGGACCCTCCCACAAGACCTCTCCACGTCTTACCTCTTCCGAAAATGAGCTTCCCCCTCCACTCTTTTCCTTTATCAATGGGCTTGCCTCCCTTTCCGGTGACAACTGCTGACATGTTCGCCATATAGGCGGGGAGCATGAGATAGATGGCCCTCCCGATCAACTCTAGCGTCTGCACTGATGGGCACTCACTATTTACTATTTGTAATTTACGTTTCCGATCTCTAGCCCTGAAATGATCTCTTGGACCGGCGGCGCAAAGGGGGCGACCGCGGGACTCTTGATAGGAACGCACTTAAGCTGGGTATTCGGATATCTTGGAGGGGAGCCACATTTCTTCATAAGACACATGGCCGTGAGGAGCGAGAAGGAGAGGAGGACGGCTGTTTTGGTTGCGATCATCTGGGGAGCTTTTACCACCATAGGGGCATGGCTTGTGGGCATAGTGGCTCTGACCCTTTATGGGGCAGAGATCTTTGGCCCTCACGCCGATCTTACCCAGAAAGTGGCCGAGGGGATATTGCCCTACACCCTCCTACAACTCGCCCCCCTTTCATAGCCGGGATTCTTTTAGCTGGCGCCATCGCGGGCATGATGTCTACGGCCGATTCCCAGTTGGTGGTGGCGAGCTCCGCGGTATCGGAGGACCTCTTCCATAACGTCTTTCGTAGAGGCAAAGAAATGTCGGAGAATGCTCTGGTTTTGATCTCCAGGGTCATAACCCTGGCTGTAGGAGCTCTCGCATTCGTATTCGCCTGGACTCAGGAAAACGTCGTATACACGTTGGTCTCCTATGGATGGGCCGGACTCGCGAGCGCATTCGTGCCCTCCATAACCCTTTCGTTCTGGTGGAAAAGATTTTCTAAAGCAGGGGTATACGCCGCATTCATCGTTGGGATCGTTACAACGGTAGCCTGGATAGCGATCGGTTTGGATAATGTCCTGACAGTGAGGATTGTGAGTTTCGCCATCCCCTTCCCCGCGGCGGTCATCGCCTCACTGCTCTTCCCGAAGAAAAGAGGAGAAGAAACATCTAAAAGCGAGAGCTAGATCGCTCTTTATGGCCTCTATAATCCTGGTCCTGGGGGGGGTTGAAGATGAAGCGGGCAAGACCATCATGTCAAAAGCCATCTGCAAAGGCCTCAAAAGGAGATACGAGGTCCAGTTCTGCAAACCTATCTCTGGACACAACTCCTGGTACCACTACGACCACCTTTTGAGATGCCTATCGGAAAAGCAGATATTCTCCAGGGATGCCTGCGAGGTTAGAAAAACTCTAGCCCTCACCACCCCTATTGAAGTCGTCAATCCCATAGATTGTCTATTTTCTCCCGTCAGGTACGGAAGCTCCTTATGGGGGTCTAGACCCTCTCAGGCGGTTTTGGAGAGATTCACCATGTTGTCCGGGGAAGGGGTCAAGAACATCTATCTTAAACTCAACTCCAAAGACATGAGCTCCACGATCATGGATCCCGAAACGCTTAATCCGCTCCTCTCAAGTGCCGCTGAGATCCACGAGCCAGATGATTGGCGGGCCGTGGAGGGGACGCTGGTGGAGGGCGCAATAACCAGTTGCCTGAAAGGGCTAAAGGAGAGTAGCGACATCGTCGTCGTCGAGGGGCACGATGATAGGTGCCCAGTTATGGACGATGACCTATCTTTGGCTGTGGTTGTCGCCCCAGGGCATCTCTCCATCTACGGAGGAAAGGAGTTTAGAGATGGTTTCTACTCAGTTCTGAACATAAGGGCGGAAGTGAGCGCGCGAGATGTGCTCCCGCTATTAACCCCTTTGGAAATTTATGAGATAAGACCGATAGCCGTAAGTAGCACAGAGGAAACATCAAAGTTTGAAAAAGGGATCTCCGAGATCTTCTCGAATTTCTTTTAGTTCCTCGAAATTTTTCTTAATAATCGTCGCTCAGATGACTCCAGTTCCGAATTTAAAATGAGAAATTTGAAAAAAGACAGAAATATTAATAAAGGGTGGTATTATTACTGATTCGAGATGGTTAATATGAAGAAGAAATCCATCCAAGTACTGGATACTGGTGACGAGCAGTTAATTGGGAAGCTCACAAAATTGGGTTTGAGAAGAAACGTCTCGAAGATATTGGTGATCCTGGGCCAGGTCGACGAATGCACGTCCAAGGAATTGGAGCAGATAGCCAATCTCAGACAGCCTGAGGTGTCGGTCGCTGCTGGCATACTCCAACGTAAAGGGTGGGCAAAGCAGAGAAAGATAAAAGGGAAGGGCAAAGGTAGGCCAACCCATGCCTATTCATTAAAAAAGTCCTTCGATCAGATATTAGAGGACGTGGAGAAGGAGAAGGAGAGGGAACTGGAATCCTTAAAGAAACTGATACGCGAGGTAGGTAAGGCGCTTTCAAACTCCTGATCTATCCACGCTCTTGACCTCCTCCCCTATTATGGCCATATCTGCCAGTTCTATGAAGAGGCCAGTTTCTATGACCCCTGGGATAGAGCGCACGTTGCGCTCGAGAGCTTTTTGATCTTTGATTTCTCTTATATCCAGGTCGAGGATATAGTTCGAGTTGTCGGTGATGAACGGAGAGGAGCCGGAGAGCCTTAACTTTGATGATATGCCCTGTCTCTTCAGTTTCTCGAATGTAAACTTCCAGGAGAATGGGAGGACCTCTACTGGGAGTAGGGAGAATCTCTCGACGAGTTTTGAACTATCGGCTATCACCACGAACTTCTTAGAGGCGCTAGCGATTATCTTCTCTCTCAGAAGCGCTCCCCCCCCTCCCTTAACCAGGTCTAGGTGTGGGTCGATCTCATCGGCTCCATCTATATCGATGTCGGCTCTCAAGTGGTCGTTTATACTCTCGATTTTTAATCCTCTCGCCCTAGCTTTACTCTCGCTATCGAGAGAAGTGGGAAGAAAAATCAAGGTATCACTTATGCCAAGAGAAGATGCCTCACCGATGAAATAATCGACCGTCGAACCAGTTCCCAGGCCAACGACCATCCCCTCTTTAAGAAGAGACGCCGCTTTTTTTGCTGCACTCTTTTTCTCCTCTTCGAACATATCTCTCGAATGCCAACGTTTATTAAAAAGATGCCGATTGAGAACCAGTGTCAAATCTCGACATAAGCTCGAAGTTTCTCTCTGATTTGAAAGAGCAAAGGTGCGAGCGCTGCGGCTCGAAATTCTGGTCCTTGAAATCAAAGGAGACATGCGGCGAATATCCCTGCGAGCCATACTCCTTCATTGGAAGTCCTCCAATAAGAGAATACGATCTGGACGGGTTTAGAGAAGAGTTTCTGAGTTTCTTCGAACGGAGGGGGCATGGGAGGGTTGATCGCAGACCGGTAGTCGCTAGATGGAGGGACGATATCTACTTGACTATCGCGAGCATTGCCGCGTTTCAACCACATGTTACTTCTGGAGAGGCAAAACCTCCATCCAATCCGTTAACCATATCGCAACCATGCATAAGGATGGTCGATCTTGATGAGGTGGGCAAGACCGCGAAGCATCTTACCTCGTTCGAGATGATGGCACACCACGCATTCAACGATGACGAACGTGTATACTGGATCGATACGACCGTGGAGCTCTGTCAGGATTTTCTGACCGATATAGGGGCGGATCCAAAAGACGTTACCTACAAAAAAGAGGTATGGTACGGCGGAGGGAATGCCGGCCCTTGTCTCGAGGTGGTGATAGGGGGTCTGGAAGTCGCTACTTTAGTCTTCATGAACATGATGAAGACTGAAGAAAAAGGAATAGAGATAAATGGGGAAAAATACGCCCCGATGGGGAGGGAGATCGTCGATACTGGATATGGGTTAGAGAGATTCGTCTGGTTGTCAAAAGGGGACGAGACCATATATGATTCCGTACATGGCAAGATGCTCGAGTTTCTGGGCGGGAGGGGGCCTGAATTTTTCAGAATCGCTGATCACGCTAAGACGATAGCCTTCATGCTGGGAGACGGGTTGGTGCCCTCAAATTCTGGAGCTGGCTATCTTGGGAGGCTGCTTATAAGGAGAGCGCTAAGGGCGATCGAAGAGGCCAGGGTGGAGATGCCCCTTAGCGAGTTGGTTCTGAAACAGATCATCCTTTCTAAATTCCCGGAGCTGAACAGGGACAAAAGCTCGATTAAAGAGATGCTGGGTATCGAGGAAGAGAGATATAACAAGGCAAAGGGAAGAGGAAAAAGAATCGTTGCCAATTTGATCAAAGAGAAGAAGGATCTACAGAAGGAACTCCTCACCTTATACGACACTCACGGCATACCGCCCGAGCTCGTCAAGGATGAAGCCGCTAAAGCGGGTTTAAAAGTAGAAATTCCGAAAGATTTCTACTCACGCCTGGCCTCCCTGAAGTCGGCCAAAACACAAGAAGGAGTGAAAAAGGAGAAGCCCGAAGTAATGAGCGAGGGGTTGTACTATTCTCCTGTCAAGAAGTTTAGGGCTAAGGTAGTAAAGGTAGACGGTACTAAGGTAACACTCGACAGAACTGCCTTCTATCCAGAGGGCGGTGGTCAGCCCAGCGATAGAGGTTGGCTGGTGTTTGATGACGAGAAGATAAAGGTAAAAAAAGTGCTTAAAGAGGATGCCATAATCCACGAGATTGCGGAAAAAACTGAACTCCCAGAAGAGGTAGAAGGCATAGTGGATTGGGACTGGAGGATGAAGATGTCCCGGGCACATACCGCCACCCACATTATCCTATACAGTTGTAGAGAATTGTTCGGGGATCACGTCTGGCAGATGGGTGCTCAGAAGGGTTTGATATCGAGACTGGATATCAGCCATTACAAACCGATAACGGATGATGAATTAGGGAGGATTGAGGAGAAGGCAAACGAGGTCGTCAGAAAAAATCTTCCAGTTATAAAGAAGTGGATGGAGAGGAACGAAGCCGAGCGAAGATGGAAAAGGCTCTACCAGGGTGGTGCTGTACCGGGTGGCACCATACGAGTGGTGGAGATAGAAGGAATAGATGCTCATGCCTGTGCTGGGACGCACGTAGATGGGACGGGAGAGATAGGTTACATAAAAATAATAAATACCGAGAGGGTACAGGACGGAGTAATACGGTTAAACTTCTCTGCAGGGGAGGAGGGGGTAAAGGCGGCAAGGGGAGAAGCGAGAATTCTGCAAGAGACGGCCAATGAGCTCAACACCCAGCTGAAACACCTTCCTAAGACGGTGAAAAGGCTTTTCGACGAATGGAAAGAGAGAGGGAAGGAGCTTGAAGATCTGAGAAGGGAGCTCGTCGGTTTACTATCAGAAAAACTGATCGCAGAAGGCCAAGATTACAAAGGGGTTAAAATCATAAGGTACGAGGGAAGTACAGTAGATCTGCTCTCGCAGCTGGGTGAAGAACTCATGAGACGAGAAAAAGCGCTCTGTGTGCTGGGCGCTGGCGGCAGATTGATCGTGGCGACAAACGCGGGGGTCGATGCCAGGGTTGTGGCCAGCGTCGGGGCTGAAATACTGGGGGGGTCAGCAGGCGGTAAGAAAGAATTTGCCCAGGGGGGCGGGAGAAGGGGGAAATTGGAAGACGCTCTGGCAAGATGTGTGGAAGAAGGGAAGAGGTTGATTGACGGCAGTTAATCTTACTTTTTCCAGGGAATGCTAGCTTGATTCCACACTTGAAGAAAAACTATCTTGTATTTATGAGCCTACTGGTGGAAGATTAATACGCTTAGAGCAGGTTGAAGACCTTGGATCCTTATTGCCGCAATAGTGATCTTACTTAAAAAGAGAGGTAAGGGCAAAAAGTAAGTTCAGCGGCGCAGGGGGAAGCTCTGCAGCTCGTCCACGTCGTTCGTGTAAAGATCCCTTATGTCCTTCAAATCGTATAGGATCATCCCAAGCCTTTCCAACCCCAATCCCCATGCTAACACCGGTTCCTTTATCCCGAAAGGCGCTAGCACTTCAGGCCTGAACATCCCGGAGCCCCCCAATTCAATCCATTTCCCATCCCAGTAAATCTGAACCTCCAAACTGGGTTCCGTATACGGGAAATAACTCGGCCTGAACCTGACGTTAAATCCCATCAGCGAGTAGAACTGCTTGAACACGCCCATCAACTCTCTGAAATCCGCCCGTTTTTCCATGACGACCCCCTCGATCTGATGGAACTCGGGCAGATGTGTAGAATCTACCGCCTCTTTTCTGAATATCCTATCCACGGAGAAAATCTTTATTGGCCCTTTTGGATGCTGAGAGATGTACCTTATCGTTTCCAGGGTGGTGTGAGTTCTGAGCAAAGCTCTTTTTGCCTCTTCCTCGCTCCATTTATAACCCCATCCTTTTGAGCCGGTATCGCCCCCATTTTCGTGTATTCTCCCCACCTTCTCGAGAAGATCTGGATCAAGATCAAACGAATGATTCAGATAGAAGGTATCTTGAAGGTCTCGAGCGGGATGGTCCTGAGGGATAAAGAGCACATCCATGTCCCAGAAAGATGAGACCACATAGTTGCCCCTGATCTCCTTGAACCCCATCTTAAGAAACGTATCCCTCACCCTGTCGATGAGAAGGGTGAGGATATGCCTTTTTCCGACCCTTGGAGTGGGGGCATAAGCCCTGACATCATAGCTCCTCAATCTCCCTCTCCACTCGCCGCTCTTTATGAGCTCTGGTGTTATCTGGCTTACCTTTTTTTCTTCTTTTTCTTTCTTTAAGCGGCCCCTCACCTGCTCGCCAATCTTAGTAAGGGAGGCCCACCTCATGCTCTTCTCTTTTCTTTTTACGAATCCCCTTCCTTTTAGCAATTCATATGCCTTATCATCCGGATTCTTCAAGGCTTTAAGCTCTCCTGAGATCTCCTTCTCGAGATCCGCGATCTTCCTCTCATCTATCAGAAATCTTCCACCCTCTATTTTACACCCCTCCCTCTTCAACCAGCCTATAGCTACACTGGCTTCACCCCCTAGTTGCTTAGAGAGGTCTTTCATCGAGGAGCCTTTTTTAATGAGGTCTAGGGCTCTGGCCTCTGGCAAACCTCCTTTCAAAATTTTTTCCCCCCTATCAGTCAGGTAATAGACGGATTTCACCCTCTCTCTTATCTCCACCAGCCCCTTTCTGCTGAGCCAGGATATAGGGCTCATAACCTCTACGAGTTCTTTATAGCCCAGCCTCTTAGCTATCTCTTCGACATCCTCCTCTCCTTTCAGGTTGAGCAGAATCTTCTTCTCCTGAGGGCTGAGTGCGTTAGCAACCGTATCCATCTTGATGCCCCATTACCATGCCAAAAATAAGTCTTTCCCTTTGCTTTCCCCTTTCAACTCCCAGCGGGCAGTCAACTATGTATATCCAAGCTCAATGGTTAATATTGATGGAACTAACACTGCAAAAAATCCGAGCCAAAAAAGAGCTGCGAAAAAAAGTTCTGGGAAGAGAGCTTGAAAGGATGAAGATCCAGTTAAGTGAGATGCCTTACCAGTGTAGCGGTTTTTTAGAGGTATAAGGTTTTCCGACGAAAGTATTATATGCGTATATGTGCTTACGTGCACCTATGGAATTAGGGCGCTTCACCAAGGTCTTCAAAGCCCTGTCGGACGGGACGCGATTGAGGATAGTTTGGGTGCTGGATAGGGCTGGTACAGAACTCTGCGTTTGTGAGATCATAGACTCTCTGGAGGAGACGCAGTATAACGTCTCAAGACAGATGAAAATACTCAAAGAGGCCGACCTGGTTCAGGAGAGGAAAGAGGGGAGATGGGTTTTCTACTCTCTGAAAAATCCTGAAAGTACTTTCCTGAAACGTGTCCTGGGATCGATTCGATCGTTATCCGGGGATACGCCACTGCGTGATGGTGAAAGGCTGAAAGCGAGGTTATCTCTCCGGGAGAACGGCAAATGTGTCGTTGGTATGTGCGGCAGCTCTTTAACCCAACGTCAGGTTCCACAGGAGGCGTGAGATGAAACAGGAAGAAGAGATCAAAAAACACGTTAAGAAGCGATACGCTGAGATCGCCCAGGGGGCGCCCCGCCCCCGGAGTTGCTCTTCGAGCGAAGCTCCTAGCTGTTGTTCTAGCGTGTATGAAAAAACAAAAGCGATAGGGTACTCCGACAGTGAAATTGAAAGCGTTCCACCCGAAGCGGCCATGGGGCTGGGTTGCGGCAACCCAACAGCTCTTGCGGAGCTTAAGCGAGGCGAAACGGTCCTGGATCTTGGTTCCGGTGGGGGGTTTGACGTGTTCCTCGCCGCGGGGAAGGTCGGGAAAAACGGACATGTCATAGGCGTGGACATGACCGAAGAGATAGTGGAAAAGGCGCGCAGGATCGCTATCAGCTACGGGTATGATGTGGAATTCAGGCTTGGCGAGATAGAGGACCTACCCGTTGAGAGCAGCTCCGTCGATGTGATCATAAGCAACTGCGTCATCAATCTATCGCCTGACAAGCTAACCACCTTCAAGGAAGCGTTGAGGGTTCTCGTACCAGGTGGCAGGTTGCTCGTTTCCGATATGGTAACCGTTGGCGAATTGCCCGAGGAGGTCAAAGGTGATCCGGACTCCTGGGCCGACTGTATCGCGGGAGCTCTCAAAAGAGAGGAGTATTTGGACACAATCAAAAGGGCGGGTTTCAGAAGTGTCGAAGTCGTGGCTGAGCATCCCATCCTAAAACCGAGAGGCGACGAAAGATTGACGGGGAAGATCATCAGCATAAAAGTTAGAGCATATAAAGGAAAAAAAGGAACTTTTTAATAGTTCACGCCTATTTACTGATCATGAAAGAGGCCATAACCTTCAAAGAGTTTCAGAGGATGGATTTGAGGGTGGGAAGGGTCCTGGAGGCTAAAGACGTGCCCAACTCCAGGAATCTAATCCTGCTGAAGATGGACATAGGCACTGAGATCAAGCAAATGGTGGCGGGGATAAAAGGTTTCTACGAACCGGGGGATTTAATAGGAAAAAACATGGCTGTAATAGTCAATCTCGAAGCCAGAAGGGTGATGGGGTTGGAATCCCAGGGAATGATACTGGCGGCGGTCGAGGGCGAAAAGCCCATCATATTAATCCCAGAAAAGGAAGTGGAGCCGGGAACCCCCATATCCTAAATAGGAAGGCAGAGGATAAAAGTCACGGCCGACGCTACGATTATTCCCCAATCCACCGGTTTTAATGACGTTACATCATCGAGGGGCGGAGGATGTCGAACGCCTCCCAGCATGGTGATGACGAACATTATAAACAAAAAGTTGATGTAAAAGGGATTGACGAAGAACGCGATGAAGCCGAACAGCATTATCAATACCATGTACATTATCCCACCCCCTCTTTTGAACACGGCCCTGAATATATGGCCTCCATCCAATTGTCCAACTGGTAGGAGGTTTAGAGCGGTAACGAAAAGCCCTACCCAGCCCGCCAGAAAGGTGGGGGAGAGCGATATAAGGTGACCCTCTACGTCTCCCAACAGGGGCATCAACAGACGGGCTAAAATCGGCACAGAGATGAAAACTGTGTCTGGTCCAATAGTAGATATGGGTACAAAGTAGGAGGTAAAGATCCCAACGATGATAACCACAACGGCAACTACGAACCCGGATAGTGGACCGGCAGCACCAATGCGAACCAAAGAGCTTCGGTTCTCCATGGGGCTCTTCATGGAGATTACAGCCCCCATGGTCCCCAACTGTAGAATGAACCCCGGTATCGGGGGAATGGGGATGAAATAGGGGAGGCTCGCGGCAACCCCCAACTTTCTAGACATGAGATAGTGGCCCGACTCATGAACGCCCAAAATGGCCATAAGAGGAAATCCGAAGAGTAAAAAGCCCATCCCTATCTCCCTCAGCGAGACCCAGTCGAACCATGAGGCGTGAGGGGTGAGAAAGTAGTAGTAGTTAATACTCCCAGCTATTCCCGTCGTTATTACTGTTAAGGCGAAGAGCAGGGCGTGCAACCAGATCTTGGGTTTGACCTCAACGGTCTTCGCATCAACGACCATTATTCCCTCTTCACCCCCCGACCTCGTGAGATACACTTTGTAATCCGGCTTGAACTCCTCCCGAAGGAGCGATAGAGAGAGCTCTAGAGATTCTGGAGTCTCTTCTATATAGAGCAAGATGGACCTGCCCCCCCTCTTCTCATCGTACACCCTAAAGTATCTGCTGACCCTCTCTCTTATTTCAGCATAGACCTCTTCACTCCAAACCTGATCCATCTACCGCTCTCTTTAACTTAATTCGATGTCGAAGATAAGTTAAGCTTTCTCTTGCATCTTAAAGCTTCCTCTCACAACATAGTAGGGATTTAAGTATTTCTCCCTATCGGAATCTTCGTTCTACGGTTGTTCTCTTGCATGAAATGCCTGGAGCCCCCCTTTGCCGAGCGACGGAGTCATTTCGAGGGGATTAATAACCAAAATAACAATACCTATTTAAGCGGTAAATCCCTTGGATAGGGCATGATAAGGGCTTTCATCTCGCTTGACGTCCCCCCGCTACCAGAGCTAATAGCCCTTCAAGATGAGTTGAGATATACCGGGGCATGGATTAAGACCACTGAACCCGCAAATCTCCACTTAACTCTCAGATTTCTCGGGGACATTGAGGAGGACAAAGTGGAAGAGATGTCAGCAGCTATAGACAAGTGCTGCAACGTCCCACCTTTCAAAGCGAAGTTCTCGGGAGTCGGGGCATTCCCTTCTTTAAGTTATATAAGAGTTGTGTGGGTTGGTATGGAAGATGGTGGTAGATCAACGCAGCTAGCTGGAGCGCTGGAAGAGGGGCTGAAAAGCCTCGATCTGGATCTGAAGGAGGAGGAGTTCAGATCCCACATCACTTTAGCCAGGGTAAAGGGGATGAAGAACAAGGGAGAGCTTCTGAGGGTTATAGACCTAAACTCCAATCGATCGTTTGGAGAAGTGGAGTTCAGGGAGGTAAAGCTCAAAAAATCAACCCTCACCAAACGAGGGCCGATATACGAAACCATTTATGAGGGAAAGCTAAGTGGAGCTTGAGGATATCGCAAGGAGGATAACCCCTTCAGAGGGGGAACTAAAGAGCGTAGAACGAGTTGCTGGGAGATTGATCTCCGAGATCTCCAATCGTGGGTATAAGGTGATCTGGGTTGGGTCCTCAGCTCGAAACACTTTCGTAAAGGGAGAAAGGGATATAGATGTGTTCGTCGTCTTTCCTCCGGACTCAAGCGCACAGGAGATGCAGCGCGAGCTGTTTTCCATAGCCAGAGATGTGTTGGGAGGGTATGAAAAGAAGTATGCGCAGCACCCCTATGCGCACGCTCTTCGTGAGGGCTTTGATGTGGACCTGGTACCATGCCACCCCTATGGAAAAGGAAAACTAACCCCTGTAGATAGAACGCCTGAGCACCACAGATACGTGAGCTCCAGGCTAAATGATGAGACCAGGGAGGAGATTAGATTGCTGAAACAGTTCTTGAAGGGCTGCGGACTGTATGGAGCCGAAAGCTCGGTACACGGGTTTTCTGGTTATCTGTGTGAACTTTTGATCCTGCATTATGGTTCGTTTGAAAAAACTCTAGGGGAGGGGGCAAGGTGGAGGCATGGTACAACGATAGGGATAAAAGACGCTACCAGGATGGAGGGGCCCCTCGTGCTCATAGATCCGGTCGACCCCGAAAGGAACGTTGCAGCTGCGCTATCCAGGAACTCATTCGCGCTCTTCATTCAATCGGCGAGGCGCTACCTTGAAAGTCCTAGCGAACGCTTTTTCTTCCCTGAAGAGAAAGAAAAAACGAACTCAGGGGAAGAGTTCGCGAGGAGGGGTACCGAAATCCTGTATGTCCATTTCCCCAAACCGGATCTAGTGGATGAGATCCTATATCCACAGGTGGAGAAGCTTGAAGATGGTTTGAGGAGAGCCTTAGAGATGGATGGCTTCCGGATTTTCAGGAGCTTAATAGAGATAGATGAAGAGGTTGAAGTTCTGATCGAACACACATGCCTGAAGAGCGAAGTCGAAAAGCATCTGGGCCCTTACCTCTGGGACTTTGAGAACTCCGAGAGGTTTTGGGATATCCACAAGAACAAAAACCCTTACATAGAAAACGGCAGGTGGTATGTAGATCTTTATAAAAGTAAGGACGCGCCAACTCTTATAGAGGAGAAGTTCGACAAGATAGCGATGGGAAAAAATCTAAAGAGGATAGGGGAAGAAATGAGGGTAGAGCTCTTCGACCCAGGAAGCAACGAGGAGCTTCTGACGAAGCTTCTCCATCCCCCACATCCCTGGGATCCTTGATATCAGAAGGGATTTGAGAGAGCGTCGGTGAAGACCACCCAAAATGCCAGACACAACATGAAGTAGAAGAGATAAAGCTTGATCCAGCTCAACTTTGTGTAGTGACCTAAATCCAGATTCAGGAGCTTTGGAACTAAGTAGACAAGGGACATAGACCCCAGGATTGGAACGAACCCCAACAAGCCGTAGAGGTTAAGGGGGTTTTCATTGGTGATCTCATACCATAGGTAATAGGATACCAGCCCCATACCTATGCTTATGGCGAAGATGATCAGGTAAAGCTTCCCCTCCTCCATCTCCCTGAACTTGAAAGCTCTCTCGTCAAACTCGGGGGCTCTGAACTCGTACTCTTCTCCGACCTTGATTTTCCCCTTCTTCTCTCCTCCCTCCAGCTCTATCTCCCTCCTTTCAAGTTCAAGCTCCCTCTCTTTCAGTTTCCTCTCCCTCTCTTCCAGCTCCCTATCCCTCCGTCTCCTCTCCCTTTCTTCCAGCTCCCTCTCTCTTGCGCCACGCTTCTCCCTGTCTTTTTTGCTCCCCCCTGTATCTCGTCCCCTGAATGCCATCGTCTCGCAAGTGTAAAACGTTATATAACCTTTCCCATCCTAGCTATTGACAAATGTCGTCCAATCAAGCCAAGAGGATTAGAAGAAGCCTGAATGGGCTGGACCTTTACGCTCTTCTGGAGGAGGTTAAAGGTGCAGTTGAGGGCAGCTGGGTTCAGAAGATATACGGGAAAGAGGGTAGATGGGAAATCGCCCTCCAGGGTAGATCCATATGCCTTGATCTGAATGGTTGGATATATGTAGGAAAATGCACCGCCCAAAGGCCCGAGATGCCCAGCTCATTCTGTAGCTTCCTCAGAAAACATCTAGTGGGCAAAGTTGAAAGCCTGGAGCAGAGGGACCGGGACAGGGCGATCAGGCTTAGCGTCAGGGGGAAAAAACTGGTAGTTGAGCTATTCAGGAAGGGCAACATCATACTGACAGATGAGAATGGCGGGGTTCAGGGATCCCTGAGAAAAGTCGCTTATAAAGTCTATCCCTGGGAATATGAAATAGCAAATATATTTGAGATAGATAAAACCATGGAAAACAAAAATAAGAACCTCATCAAAACTCTCGCCGTCGATTACGGGCTCGGTGGGCTCTATGCTGAAGAACTATGTTTGAGATCCAGGATAGATAAAAACTCCTCTAGCCTGGCCGAGGGGGGAAAGGAGAGACTGGCCCATGAATTTGAAGGGCTATTAAGGGAACTCAGAAGCGCCGAAACCAAAAAACCCGTGATAGTCTTTAAGGGGGAAGAAGCGATAGATGTGGTGCCCATAGAGATGGAGATTTATAGAGATTTCAAAATCGAGAGCTTCGGGTCTTTTAACGAAGCTGTAACTCAATACCTCTCTTTGACTCTACCTAAGACAGCTCCTCCCGCAACCCAGGCCGAAGAGAGGATACTCTCCATGCAGAGAGCAAAATTGAAAGCGCTGGAGGAGGAGGCAAAAAAGCTAAGATCCTTGTGCGAATGGATATATGCAAATTACCAGGAAGCGGAAGAGATGGGGGAAGTTGAGCTGGATGGTTATAAAGTTGAGCTTGATCGTTCCAAAAGCCTGGAGGGCAACATCTCTTCCCTTTACGAGACGGCAAAGTCAAAAGAAGAAAAAGCGGAGAAGATAAAGAAAGCCATGGCCTCTACGCGAAAAAAGATCGAGAAGAAAGAAGTAAAATCGGAGCTGTGGAAGCCTTCGAAGAGATGGTGGTTCGAGAAGTTCCGATGGACCTTAACCTCTGAAGGGTTGTTGGTAATCGGCGGGAGAGACGCCAGGAGCAACGATGCTCTGGTCAAAAAACACCTGAAGGATGAGGATGTCTACGCGCACGCTGACATAAAGGGAGCGCCTAGCGTTGTGCTAAAAGAAGGCTTCTCCGCCAGCGATGAGTCAAGGAGGGAGGCCTGCCACTTCGCCCTCATATTCTCCAAAGCCTGGAAGACGCAGAGGCCCGCCAGAGCTTACTGGGTCTATTCAGATCAAGTCAGCAAGACCCCCCCCTCCGGGGAATTTTTGCCCCGAGGAGCGTTCATGATATCGGGTAAAAGGAACTATGTCGAGGATCTAGAGCTTTCAGCAGATATAGGGTGGATCGAATACAAGGGGGAGAAAAGGTTGATTTGCTCGCCTCCCGGCGTTCTAAAGGAGTATGTGAGGATAGAGCCGGATGAAGAGAGAAAAAGGAAAGACCTGGTGAAGGGGCTTTCCAAACGTTTTGGAGCACACTCTGATGTCGTGGATTCGGTTCTCCCCGGAGGAGGCAGGGTGGTCGAGAAGTGAGAATAATAGCTCGTTCCAAAGATGGGATAAAGATTAAGGTGGAGGATGAGGACGATCTCTACTACCTTCACAACATAGTAAAAGAGGGGGATATAGTAAGGGGCTTGACCTCCAGAGAGAAAGAGGAGAAAACGGACCGAATAAGGCCGGAAAAGAAAGAAAAAATAAAGATGGAGGTGGATCTCAGGGTCGAAAGATCGAAATTTCAGCCATTTAGCTCCAATTTGAGGGTATCGGGGACCATAGTCGGTGGGGAGTTTGATGGTAGATGCCACACTCTAGGGGTAGGGGTGAAAGACGGAATAACCATAAAAAAGGAGAGATGGGGTACAGACGATCTTAACAGGCTGAAGGAGGCCGTAACCCTCTCAAAGATACCATCTATTATCTGTATAGCTGTGGACGACGAGATCTGTACCATTGCGCTCGTGAGGAGATATGGGGTGCAAGAACTTGCCACTATCAGAAGCGACAAGACTGGGAAAAGGGGGGAGGGGAAAGACTACAGAAGTGGGTATTATGGCTCTATACTGGTGCACCTGAAGGAGCTCGAGAACGAAATAGCAGTCGTAGGTCCCGGCTTCGAGAAGGAGCATCTATCTGCATTCCTGAGAGAAAAGGGGTTTAAGGTCTACATGGAAAGCGTCAGCTCTGCTGGAATGACGGGGGCAATTGAGGCCATAAAAAGGGGGGTGGTGGAAAAGATAGGGGCTAAGGACAGGGTCAGTGAGGAGGTAGGGGACGTAGAGAGATTCTTGGAGGCCATAGCTAAGGGGAATAAGGTCGCTTATGGTGTCAAGGAGGTCAGAAAAGCGATAGAGCTGGGAGCTTGTGAGAAATTGCTGATAACGGACGCGCTTTCTCGCACCGAGCTTGGGGAGGAACTTCTAAAAGAGAACCGGCGGATAAGGGGGAAGTTCATCATCATAAGCACGCACCATGAAGGTGGTAAAAAGCTTAAGGCAATGGGTGGGGTTGGCGCCTTACTGAGGTTTCCGTTGGGTTGAGCATACCGAACTAACTAAAGAAAGTCTTGGCCACCTCATAAAAATCGGGATCGACAAACTTGCCCTTTCCAACCACATCCTTAAGATCCACCGATCCGATATTGGCTCCCTGAAGGGATACCATCTTTCCCCATTCCCCATTTTCCACGAGTTCCATGACCTTTACACCGAAACGCGATGCTAAAGACCTATCGTAGGCGGTCGGGGTACCTCCCCTCTGGGCGTGCCCAAGTACCACCGACCTGGTCTCTACCCCAGTCTTTTCCTGAATCTCCCTCGCTAAAACGTGTGCTACCCCTCCGAGAATGGCATGGCCGAACTCATCCTTCTCTTCTCCCCTGGTTACTAACTTTCCTTGAGGTTTCGCGCCCTCAGCGACGACCAGGATGCTAAATCCTCTAGTGTCGCGCCTCCGCTCGACGGCAGCGCACACCTCTTCGATGCTAAAGGGCACCTCAGGAATCATTATGAAATCCGCTCCACCAGCGATGCCAGAATACATGGCGATCCAGCCAGCGTGTCGTCCCATGACCTCCACAACGATCGCGCGGTGATGGGACTCGGCGGTAGTATGCAATCGATCGAGGTAATCGGTGACTACCTGTACCGCCGTGTCGAACCCGAAAGTGTAGTCCGTATTACACAGGTCGTTGTCTATCGTTTTTGGTACGCCTACCACCTTTCCTTCTCTCTTATGGAGTTCATACGCTACTGATAGGGTGTCGTCCCCCCCGATCGCGACGAGCGCATCGATTCCCAAAAGTGACAGCGCCCTGATCACCTCACCCATGCCATTTTCTCTCTTGAGAGGGTTTATCCTTGAGGTACCCAGTATGGTGCCACCTCGAGGAAGGATTCCGCCGATAATGTCTGAGGTGATATGCATCGTTTGCGGGTCGCCCAAAAGGCCTGCCCATCCGTCCTTTACCCCCACAACATCTACGCCCTTTTTCCATGCCCTAATGGCTACGGCTCTTATAACGGCGTTGATCCCTGGGCAATCCCCACCGCCGGTAAGAATTCCTATGCGCATTTTACCTCCCCAGTCTCGATGGTGACCGCAGAAGGATCGCATCTTCTGCCGGTTACCGGGCAATCGCCCTCTTCCGATGCTATGGTATTAGGAGATTTGCCCGATACTCGGCCGCTGCTTACTAACTCCATGATAACCATCGTAAAAAGTCGGGGTATTTAGCATTTTCTGGATCTTCGAACTCATG
>JGI24023J19991_10000354_pt1 | contig 36028 bp, 26 predicted proteins | sample Cruoilmetagenom1_FD_19991 | JGI IMG/M metagenome (IMG submission 19991)
CCCTTTTGCCCCCAGCCGGTCCGTTGAGATTTGCCGTCGTCGTCATCGTCGTCGGGTCCATCTGTTGTGGCGGCGGGCTCGCTTGCTGGCGCAGGCGCGTCGTCCTTCTTTCGTGCGCGGGTTTTCTTGCCGCGAATTTGGCCGGCTTCTTGGTCGTCGCTGGTTGCCGCCGGGGCGGCATCATCGGACTTTGCGGCCTTGCGCGCGGGTTTGGCTCGCGGTTTTGCGGCTTTGGATGCAGGTGATTTCGAGGCGGCTGTTTTGCGGCGTTTTGCCGGCTTACGGGGTGCCTCGCCGTCTGATTGGGGTGCCGTAACGGGTGATGGTGCGGCCACTGCATCGGGTGCGGGATCGGGTGATGGTGCGGCCGCCGCAGCTGAGTCCGGTGCAGTCGCGGCTACGGGTTCGTTGGCGGGGGCGTTGTCGGGCCCGGCAACGTCTTGTTGGACGCTTTCCTGGCCGGCAGCGTCCTGCTGTGCACTTTCTTGTGCTCTGGCGGCAGCGGCACGGACCCGCCGTCCGCCGCGGCGCCCGCGTCTGCGCGGTTTGCTGGGCTTGGCGGATTTTTCGTCGCCATCGTCTGCGCTGGTGTCGCCGTCGTCGGAAGCGCTGGCGGGTTCGACGGCAGCATCGGCTTTGCCCTCGGGGCTGTCGCTGCGGGGGCGTTTGCGCCGGCGTTTGCGCTTCAAGCGCTTGTTGTCGCCGTCGCCGCTTTCGAGTGCGGGCGATTGGCTGCCCCAATCCATTTGGACCACCACATTGCTCGACGTCTCGCCTTCGCTCGCGACGACGCGTGCAATGGAGAAATTGGCGCCGTGCAACTGATCGTCGGCTTCGATGGCGATCTGGACGCCGTAGCGTGCTTCGATGTCCTTCAGGCTGGCGCGCTTCTGATTGAGAATGTAGAGCGCCACGTCGACGGCGGTGGTTGCGCTCAGATGTTGCGATCCGTCTCTGATCAGAACGTCTTCGAGGTTGCGCAAGACGTCGAGCGCGACCGATTCCGTCGAGCGCACGATGCCGGTGCCCTGGCAATGGATGCAAGGCGATGTCGACCCTTCGAGCACGCCAGGGCGCAGGCGTTGACGCGACATTTCCATCAAGCCGAAATGGGAAATGCGTCCCACTTGAATTCGAGCCCTATCGCCGCGCAGACAATCCTTCAGCCGGCGCTCCACGGACCGGTTGTTGCGGCGCTCTTCCATGTCGATGAAATCGATGACCAGAAGGCCGGCCAAATCGCGCAGGCGCAGCTGGCGGGTGACCTCCTCGACGGCCTCGAGGTTGGTTCTCAGCGCAGTGTCTTCAATGTTGTGTTCGCGCGTTGCCTTGCCAGAGTTGACGTCGATTGCCACCAACGCCTCGGTTTGGTTGATGACGATGTAGCCACCGGATTTCAGCGTTACCTCGGGGCTGAACATGGCGCCCAGTTGCCGCTCGATCTGGAAGGCGGTGAAAATGGGCGCTGGATCGCGGTAAGGTTTGACGTTTTTGGCGTGGCTCGGCATGAGCATTCGCATGAATTCTTTGGCTTCCTTGTAGGCTTCATCGCCGGCCACCAAAACTTCATCGATGTCTTTGTCGTAGAGATCGCGGATCGAGCGCTTGATTAGGTTGCCCTCTTCGTAGACCAGCGACGGCGCCGTCGAGTGCAAGGTCAAGTCGCGCACGTTCTCCCACATGCGCAGCAGGTATTCGAAGTCGCGTTTGATTTCGGCCTTGGTGCGGGAGGCGCCGGCGGTGCGCACGATCAGCCCCATTCCGGCGGTCACGTCGAATTCGCCGACAATCTTGCGCAAGCGCTTGCGGTCGCTCGCGTTGCTGATTTTGCGGGAAATGCCACCGCCGCGCGCGGTGTTGGGCATCAATACGGTGAAGCGGCCTGCCAGCGAAAGATAGGTGGTGAGCGCCGCTCCCTTGTTGCCGCGCTCCTCTTTGACCACCTGCACCAGAATGATTTGGCGGCGCTTGATGACTTCCTGGATTTTATAGACCCGCCGTCGGCGGCGGGTGCGAACGGGCAGTTCCTCGAGGGCATCTTCGGAACCCAACGCTTCGAATTTCGCGCCGTTGTTTTCCTCTTCCAAGTCTTGGTCGTCGATTTCGTCGACGCCCTGGTCTTCAACCAGCCCCATCGCCATGGGGACGTCGTCCAAATCGTCGGCTGTCTCATCATCACCGTCGCCGGCCATCTCATTGGGCGGTGATGACGCCTCGTCGTCATCGGGTTTCTCGGTGGGGAGATCTTCGCTGACCGTATCGCCCGATTGAGCAGACTCCTCGAGCGCAACCTTGGCGCCGCGCTTTTTTCGGGATTTGCGCTTGTTGCCAGTATCGACCGCGGCAGCTTCGGCCTCGGCCTCGCTTTCCTCCTGCGCTTCCTCATCAAGCAACGCCTGGCGGTCGGCGACCGGTATTTGATAATAGTCGGGATGTATCTCGTTAAAGGCCAGAAATCCGTGGCGGTTGCCGCCATAATCGACAAACGCCGCCTGGAGCGATGGCTCCACGCGCGTCACTTTTGCGAGATAGATGTTGCCTCTTAACTGTCTGCGACTAGCGGATTCGTGATCAAAGTCCTCGACTCGATTGCCTTGCACCACGACAACACGTGTTTCTTCAGGGTGCGCGGCGTCGACAAGCATTTTGGCGCCCATAATTTGTCTTCTCCGGCATGCCTGCTGAGCGGGTGAGTCTGCAGCCTCCATGAGATTGGCGGCCCGTTCTCGGCAGAGCGGCATGCAATAATTGATTGGGGCAGCCACCAGCGACGCGTGATCATCCGGCAAAAACTAACAGCACTCGCAAGCGCCGCTAAGGCGGCTTGCGGGCCTAGAGCCGTAAGAAATCTGACCGGCCGATGGTGACGTGCGTTCATCACGTTAAATTTCCTGGTCTTCGTGCGCCGTCTTAGCAAACGGCATGTATGCGGGATTGGCGTACCGATCCTTCTCGGCTTCGCGGCCCGCTTTCCAAAAAACGCGTCGGTGCCCGAAAGTTTGGTTGTTGGGGCAAAACGCGTGAAACTCTCATTTCCGGTCGCCATCTTGGGTGTGTGTCTGCGCGGGTTGCCGCGCGGTCATACACCTGTCAATCGAACGACCGTGCCGATCCTTATCACGGGGCTAACGATATGTTGCAACAGCCACATGTGCCCCTCGGCTAACGGATGGCATAGTTCTTATTAAGGTCGCGGCAACGGACTTGGCAAGTGCTGCAATCGTCGCATCCATTGAATTTGTACAATATTGAGTTAACCGGTCGGCTTTAAAATCATGATGTCGGACGGCATAATGGCAGGGTGGCACAGTCGAACCGATGATTCGCCGTGGGGCGGATCGGCAGGGGTATGGCTGCGAGGGATCATGGTGAGCTTGTTCTCCTTTTTGGTCTTTGGCGTGAGGCGCGCGAGTGTCGCCGCCCGGTGCCGCTTGCCGTATTTGGGTTTCGCCGCGTTTGTTATGGCGTTTGCCTGGAACGGCGCCGCGCTGGCCGGTACGACGATCGCCAACGACGCCCGGCTTGGCGGTGACGCCCAGCGCACCCGGTTTGTCGCCGATCTGTCACGGGCGGTGGAGTTCCGCGTCTTCACGCTGGAGAATCCATACCGCGTCATCGTCGATATGCCCGATGTTAAATTCCAGATGCCGGCGGGGCTCGGCAACAAGGGCAGGGGATTGGTATCGGCCTATCGCTATGGCCTGATCGCGCCGGGTAAATCGCGCATTGTGATCGACGTCAAGGCGGCCGTCCGCATCGACAAGGCGTTTGTGCTGAAGGCGAAGGACGGTCAACCGGCGCGGTTGGTTGTCGATCTGGTCAAGACCGATGTCGGAGCGTTTCGAAAGGAAATGCGTCGGGCGCGGGCGACGGGTCAGGGTCGGCAAGCCAGCAAGAGGCCGGAACCCGCCAAACCGCCGGCCTTGGGCAAGCGGGTCAAAAACGGCGGCAAACCGCTGATCGTCATCGATCCGGGCCATGGCGGCGTCGATCCCGGCGCGGTGTCGCGCGGGGGACTGCGCGAGAAGGACGTGGTCTTTTCATTTGCCAAAACGCTCGAGGCGCAGCTGAAGAAGACGGGACGCTATCGGACGCTGATGACGCGGCGCATCGACGTNTANGTGCCGTTGCGCAAGCGCGTCGAAATCGCCCGACGCCAGAGCGCCAGCCTGTTCATTTCAATACATGCAGACTCGGTNCCAGGCCGCTTCAGCACCAAGGCGAGCGGCGCGACCGTCTACACCTTGTCGGAGAAGGCGTCGGATAAGGAGGCAAAGGCGCTGGCGGCCAAGGAAAACCGCGCGGACATTATTGCCGGTGTCGATCTGCCGCCTGAATCGGACGAGGTGACGAACATTCTGATCGATCTGGCGCAGCGCGAGACCAAGAACCTGTCTATCACCTTCGCCGATACGCTGGTGGATTCCATGAAGGGCGAAACGCCGGTGCGCAAAAAGGCCCGCCGTTTCGCCGGCTTTCGCGTGCTCAAGGCGCCCGACGTCCCCTCGGTGCTGGTCGAATTGGGCTATATGAGCAATCCGAGCGACGAAAAGCGGCTCAAATCGAAGCGTTGGCAACGCAAGGTGGCGGTTACAACGGCACGGGCGGTGGACAGTTATTTTGCCAAGCGCGTGGCGCGGATGCCTTACTGATCCGCGATCTTGCCACAATGATGCTTAGGGTTGTGTTCGCTGTTGGCAGGCCATAAAAGACCCGGTGAAAGCGGCTCCATGGACATCACAACACCCATAACGCCTCCTGAGGAGAAAAAGCGGCGCAGACGCCGTGGATCCCCGATGTTGCGTTTCCTTGGTTTTCTGTTCGCGGCCGGGATGATCATGTTTCTCGCGGCCTCGGCGGTGGTGGCCTATGTCCTTTGGTATATTTCCAAGGATTTGCCGGACTACGAGGTGCTGGCGAAATATGAACCGCTGGTGATGACGCGCTTGCATGCCAATGACGGCAGTCTGATCGCCGAATTCGCCAAGGAGCGGCGGATCTACGTGCCGCTCAATGCCATTCCCGAACGGCTCATTCAGGCCTTTCTGGCGGCTGAGGACAAAAACTACTACCAACACGGCGGTCTCGACGTTCAGGGCATCGTCCGGGCGGTGGTGACCAACGTCAATAACTTCCGCAATGGCCGGCGCATGGTTGGCGCCTCGACCATCACCCAACAGGTGGCGAAGAACTTCTTGCTCTCGAGCGATCAGACCTTCGAACGCAAATTGAAGGAGGCGATCCTTGCGATCCGCATCGAGCGTTCTTTCACCAAGGAGCAGATCCTCGAGCTCTATCTCAATGAGATCTATTTGGGTCTGAGTTCCTATGGCGTTGCCGCCGCGGCGCTCAACTATTGGGGCAAATCGCTCAACGAGCTCACCGTTTCCGATTGCGCTTATTTGGCGGCACTGCCCAAGGCGCCAAACAACTACCACCCGTTCAAGCGGACCAAGCGGGCCATCTCGCGGCGCAACTGGGTGATCGACCGGATGGTCGAAAACGGCTTCGTGCCGCCCGAGGAGGGCGAAAAATCGAAGGCCCAGCCGCTCAATGTCGACCCGCGGCCGTTCGGCGCGCACATCTTCGCGGCCGAATTTTTCGCCGAAGAGGTCCGACGCTACCTCTACGACCGCTATGGCGAGAAAAAACTTTACGGCGGCGGTCTGTCGGTTCGCACCACGCTCGATCCGGCGCTGCAGCGCAAGGCGCGCAAGGCGCTGGTGGACGGACTCGTGGCTTATGATCGCAGGCATGGCTGGCGGGGTCCCGTCAAGACGATCGATGCGTCTGGCGATTGGGGTGCGGAACTGGCCAAGATCAAGATTTTTAACGATATCAAACCGTGGCGTCTGGCCGTGGTGTTGTCGGCCGAGAAGGCCAAGGCGACAATCGGTCTGCGGCCCGGGCGGCTTTCCTCGGGCCGGATCGAAAAAGACCGCACACAAGGCGAAATTGGCTTGGACCAGGTCAAATGGGCGCGGCCGGCGCTCAGGCGTGGTCTGGGCGCACGTCCCAAGGCGGTGACTGATACGTTGAAAACAGGCGACGTCATCTATGTGGCGCCGAAGCTGGATAAGAAAAACGCGGTGGTCGCCAACCAATGGCGGTTGATGCAAATTCCAGGCGTTGACGGCGCGTTGGTGGCGATGGACCCGCACACGGGGCGCGTGCTGGCGTTGGTTGGCGGCTTCAGTTTCTCTGAGAGCGAGTTCAATCGTGCGGTGCAGGCCCGCCGTCAGCCGGGCTCGGCTTTCAAGCCGTTCGTCTATGCGGCCGCGCTCGATAATGGCTATACGCCGGCAAGTGTCGTATTGGACGCCCCGCTCGCAATCGAACAAGCGCCAGGGCAGCCCCTGTGGCGGCCGCAAAACTACGGCAAGAAATTTTATGGTCCCTCGACCTTGCGGACCGGTATCGAGAAATCGCGCAACCTGATGACCGTGCGTCTGGCTCAGGACATGGGCATGCCGCTGATTTCCGAATACGCACGCCGATTCGGAATTTATGAAAACCTGATGCCGGTGTTGTCGATGGCGCTTGGCGCGGGCGAGACGACGCTGATGCAGCTGACCGGCGCCTATTCGATGCTGGCCAATGGCGGCAAGCAGGTTCAGACCACGCTGATAGACCGGATACAAGATCGTTATGGGCGGACCATCTGGCGTCACGACTCGCGTCAGTGTGCCGATTGCCGGGTGCGCGATTGGAACGGGCAGGAAGAACCGATCTTGGGCGATGACAGGCTGCAGATCGTCGATCCCCACACCGCCTACCAGATCACCTCGATGCTGGAGGGCGTGGTGCAACGGGGCACCGCCCGGCGCGTCAAGGCCGTGGGTAAACCGCTGGCCGGCAAAACCGGTACGACGAATGATGAAAAGGACGCCTGGTTTGTGGGCTTCGCGCCCGATCTAACCGTCGGCGTGTTTGTCGGATTCGATACGCCCAAGCCGATGGGCAAGGGCGAAACCGGTGGCAGCGTGGCTTCACCCGTGTTCCGCGATTTCATGACGATGGCGCTGGCCGAAAACGCCGCCGTGCCGTTCCGCATTCCGCCGGGTATGAAGCTGATCCGCATCAATCCCAAGTCGGGATTGCGCGCCCAGGCAGGAGGGCAGGCCGCCATTCTCGAGGCCTTCAAGCCAGGCACACAGCCGGCCGATGTCTATTCGGTGATTGGTAATGAAGGCGGGCAGGACGACTATTACTCCTCCGGCGGCGGTCGGGAGTTGACGTCGGGCACTGGCGGACTCTACTAGCATATCGACGAAATGGATTTTTGCCGCCGTGCCGCGCCAGGCCGCGGTGCGGCCAGCACGACATTGGCAGCGAGGACACCATGCGGGCGGAGACGCAAGCACGTATCGACGATATCAAGCAGTCGCTGGCGCTGCTGAGGAGGCATCTTTGACTGGGACAGCGCGCAGGAGCGCCTGAGCGAACTCAACCGCTTGGCCGAAGATCCCGACCTGTGGAACGCTCCCGCCAAGGCCCAGGCCGTCATGCGCCGGCGTCAGGCGCTCGATGAGGCGATGACCTCCTACACGAAGCTCGAACGCGACCTTGCCGATAACATCGAACTCATCGAGTTGGGCGAGCAAGAGGACGACGGCGGCGTCGTCGCCGAAGCCGAGGCGGCTCTAAAAGCGCTGAAAAGCGAGGCGCAGAAACGAGAAGTCGCCGCCCTTTTATCGGGCGAGGCCGACTCCAATGACTCCTATCTGGAAATTCATGCCGGCGCCGGCGGCACCGAGAGCCAGGACTGGGCGCAGATGCTGATGCGAATGTACTCGCGCTGGGCCGAGCGGCGCGGCTTCAAGGTGGAGACGATCGGCATAAGCCAGGGTGAGGAGGCCGGCATCAAATCGGCCAGTTTGCTCATCAAGGGCCCGAGCGCCTATGGATGGCTGAAGTCGGAATCCGGGGTTCACCGTTTGGTGCGGATCTCGCCGTTTGATTCAGCGGCGCGGCGCCATACCAGTTTCGCATCTGTCTCGGCCTTTCCGGTGATAGACGAGTCAATTGATATCACCATCGAGGACAAGGACGTGCGCATCGATACTTATCGGGCGAGCGGGGCTGGCGGGCAGCACGTCAACACCACAGACAGTGCCGTTCGCATCACGCACGTGCCGACCGGTATTGTCGTGCAGTGCCAGAACGAGCGCTCCCAACACAAGAACCGCGCCACCGCTTGGGCGATGCTGCGCGCGCGCCTTTATGAGGCGGAGTTACAGCGCCGTGAGGAGGAAGCTCAAGCAGAGGCGGCGGCCAAGTCGGAGATCGGCTGGGGACACCAGATCCGCTCCTATGTCCTGCAGCCCTATCAGATGGTCAAGGATTTGCGCACGGGCGTAGAGAGCAGCAATCCAAGCGCCGTACTCGATGGCGATATCGACGCCTTTATTGAGGCCGCGCTCGCACAGCGCGTGCATGGCGATGGCGGTCAGCAGGTCGAAGATCTGGAATAATAATGTATCGGGCGCCGAAAAATGCTCGGGCGGAGCCGGGGTTCGCGGGCTTGAGGCAGCGCGAGGCTATTCAGCGGCGCGGTTCGACTGCGACTTGCTTGATGAACCGCCCGACCGCGATGCTCCCGATTTGTCGGATGAGCTGCGTCCGGGGTCTTCCTCGCGACGCGATTTGCCCTCGAAATATGCCCCTTGTTCGATAACCAGCGACTTGTGGATGATGTCACCCTCGACGTGGGATGTTGCCTGCAACGATAGCCGTGTGCCGCGCAGTTCGCCCTCGACCCGGCCGCGAACGATAACGTCCTCGGCCAAGACCGCGCCATTGACGTGGGCCTTCTCGCCGATGATCAGCGATACGCAGTGGATGTCTCCCTGGACCTCACCGTCAACGTGAACTTCTCCCTTGGACTCGATATTGCCGGTGATCGTCAGGTCTTCGCCAATAAGGGAAGGACCGGCGCTTGTCGCGTCGCGGGCGCTTGGCATCGATCGGGAGACAACAGGTTGGCGTGTTTCCACAGGCTTGGTCTCCGTTTCACCTGACTCTTCATTATCGTCGCTTAATTCGGCGTCAGATTCCGGCTTCTTGGTGAACATTTGTTTTTGCTCCGACCGCGTTATGTTTCTTGTCGGCGGCGCAATCCGCCATTTTGTCTAAAGGGACGTTTGCGCTTTTCGCCTTGAAAGCAAATAATAAATAAATTCGCTTAATCAACGGGTTGTTAGATTTGATGATGAAATCAGATCAAATGAATTGCCCCGTCTGCATGAAATTGTCATGCCGACACCGAAATTGAATGACGTGGGCCGATTATCGCCCATTGCGGCATCTGCCGATTGGCATGCCCCGCCAAGCTCCAATCCAAAACGGTTTTCGGACCCACTGCAACAAAAAAGTGCCGATAAAGGGGGGCGGGTAAGGCTTCAGCAACGTCTGTTTTTGCCGCTCACGACAACACGAAATCCGGTGCAGACTTGCTCTTTTTCGACTGCGATCCGCCTTCCTTTTGTCGATATTCCACTATAGGCCAAACACATAGTCCAGGAGTCTGGAATGGCCGTGGTTGGGGCCGGGCTCGCCAGATGCAATGTTTAGAATTTTCTGGGGACAATCGTAAACCTTGAAGGCCCGATGATGCTGCAACGGGGATGATCTTGCAGCGCGTGACGATCGACAACTTCTGAAGCGAGTTCAAGGTGGTCGATGGGGGCTAAGGGCCTGCGGTGACCGGCAACGTAAGCCGCACACCGCTGGGCGTTGACCCGTCGCCCGCGATGGAAATGCATGGTACGCGACTTCATCAAGTTCTCTGAGAAGGGGCGGGCGCTCGTCGAGCTGCCCGAAAAGGGGCGTCAGCTCGTCAGCCGGCTGCCCAAACCCGTGCAGCTCGGTCTGAAATCGGCATCGCGCCGCTCGTTGCGGTTCACATTCGAGATTTTCGCGGGACTTTTGGTGATTGGCGCGATGGCGGTGGCGTTGGCTTATGGACGGCTCAACCAGGGACCGGTGTCGCTTCCCTTCCTGGTGCCAATCCTTGAGGAGGCGATCAACCGCGAACTCGCTGATGCGGAGGTGAAGATCGACGATGCGGTGGTCCGCAGGGGCGAGGAAGCCTCCGACGTGCAGTTTCGTCTGCGCAACATCCGTCTGATCGACAGTCGCGGTTCGGTCGTCGCGCAGGCGCCATATGCTGCTATCGGACTGAGCGGACGAGGGTTGCTCGGGGGACGAATTGCGCCAGGCAGCGTCGATTTCATCGGGCCGCGCCTGCTTTTGTTCTACTCGCCAAGCGGGGGGCTTTCGCTGTCGTTTTCGAGCAACCAGACTTCGCCGCCCTCGACAGATGGTGGGATCCAACGGCGCCCGCGAAATGACGGCACGGCAGGCGAAGTCGTCACGCGTGGCGTGGTGCCGCCATTGCCCGAGGGTGGGGTTGGGTTGGATACGGACGGGCTGGGCCGAATCAATCTCACCCAATCCATCGCCGATGCCTTCGAGAAAGCCAGGATGGGGACCACTGCTTCGTCCTATCTGACCCGATTTGGCGTGCGCGATGCCGTGGTGGTGTTCAATCAAAACGGCGAACAAAGCTTCTGGCAGGTGCCCGATTTCGCCATCGATCTGCAGCACGGCAAGAAGCGCAGCATCTTGATGGGCGAAGCCAACATTTCATCGTCCGAGGGACCTTGGTCGCTCAATTTCAGCACCGAGCAGTCCCAAAAACGCCAACAGCTTACTTTCACCGCGATGATCAAGGATTTGGTTCCCAAGGGGATAGCCGCGAACCTGCCGGGTTTGGGCGGCATGGGCGCCTTGGAAATGCCGGTTTCGGTCGAGACCAGCGTTGATATGTCGACAGGTGGCGCGCTGCTCGGCGCCGAAGCCCGCATCAAGCTTTCGGCTGGCCACATCCGGCCGCCATGGGACGTCAAATACCCAATGCTGATCGATGAGGGCGAATTGCACGTGCGCTATCTGGCGCGTGAGGACAAGATCGAGCTTCTGCCCTCGACGATCCTGTGGGGCGAGAGCCGGGCGGTGATCAGCGGTGTTTTCGAGCCGGTCGCGCAAGCGCCGCAGGGCGAGGACGGCGCCGGTGTGGCGCAGCCGAAGAGTTGGCGGTTCCGATTGCAAGCAGACGATGCCGTGCTCGGCGTTGAGGAATTCGGCCTTGCGCCCGTGCCGGTGGACGAATGGTTCGCCGAGGGCGTTGTGACGCCCGATTCGGGCCATCTCGAAGTTTCTCGGTTCCACATCAGAATGGGCACAGCGAGCATGACGCTGCAGGGTACGGTTGTCGACGCGCCGGGCTCGCCGGAGGTCAAGATGACGGGCCAGCTCAGCGCCATGTCGATTGATCAGATGAAGAAACTATGGCCCAAATTCGTGGCTGCGGGCGCGCGCCAGTGGTCGGGCAAAAATCTCACGGCCGGGCAGATTCTGGGCGGCAAAGCACGAATTGACATAGCTGCCGGCGAACTCGCCAAACTCGAGCAAGGCGGCGATATTGCGCCGGAGTCCGTCCAATTCGATCTGCAAACGACGGGCGTGGAAATCCACTACATCGAGAAATTGCCGCCGATCCAAACCGCCGCCGGCGTCATGCGGCTGCGTGGCCGCAGTTTCGAGTTCAGTGCGCCCAAGGCCTGGGTCGATCTGCCGAGCGGTAAGCGCATCGATCTTAAGGACGGACGCTTTGTGGTCGATGATTTGCGCCCCTTGCCCGAGATTGGAGAGCTCACATTCACGGCGGCTGGCGGTGCGGCGGCCGTGCTTGAACTGCTCGATCACGATCCGTTGGGCTACGCCAAGAAAGTGGGCTTCAGTCCTGAGATGATTGGCGGTGATGCCGAAGGCAAATTCCGCATCTCGTTGCCTACGATGAAAGGCCTGGAGTTCAACGACGTGACCCTGCGTGGCGACGTCAATCTCGACGCCGTGACCCTGCAGAGCAATTTCGAAGGCGTCGCCATTGAAGGCGGCACAGTGGTTTTCAACGCAACCGAAAAGGCGATCCAAGCACGCGGTGACGTCGTGCTGAATGGCGTCCCGGCGCAAATAAATTGGCAAAGGATTTTCGCCGCGCCCGATGACAAGCAACCCGATCTTCGGGTCAGTACGGTGCTGAACGAGGCCGAGCGCACAAAACTCGGGTTCGACATCAATCACATGGTCCGCGGACCCGTGCCGGTCAGCGTCAATGTTCGCGATGCCGGGGGCAAGAAAAAGAAAATCCGCGTCGAGGCCGATCTCAGTAAAGCGGATCTCGTTATGACCAATTTTGGTTGGCGCAAGCCGTCGGGACAGTCGGCGAATTTGCAATTCGACGTGGCCGACGGTCAGGACGGCAACACCGAGCTGCAAAATTTCCGTGTTGCAGGCGACAATATCGGTATCGAGGGTTGGATTGGTCTTAATGAAAAGGGCAAGCCCAAGGCCTTCTTCTTCCCGGATTTCTCGTTCAACGTGATCACCCATTTGGAGCTTGCCGGCAATTTGCGCAGCGACAATGTCTGGGACGTTCAAGCGCAAGGCTCGGGCTATGACGGGCGGCAGTTTTTCGAATCGCTGTTTTCCGCGGGCCAGCTTGCCGAAGACCAGGTCCCGCCGGCCAAGGACGAGCCGGGGCTCGACCTGACCGCTCAGATCGCGACCGTGATGGGATTCTCCAACACGACCGTGAAAAACGCCGAAGTTTCGCTCATCAAACGGGGCGGCAAACTGCAACGGCTGGACGCCAAGGGCAAACTCAACGGCAAGTCGCCCATCGCCGTGCGCCTCAATCCAGAAGAAGGCCAGCCCCGCGTGCTGCTGGCGGAAGCCCAGGACGCCGGCGCCGCCTTCCGCCTTGTCGGCTTTTATCCAAAGATCGAGGGCGGTGACGCCTCGCTGCAAGTCAATCTCGATGGCAGCGGCAGGGCCAACACAACCGGAACGCTTTGGGCGCGAGATTTCGTCATTCTGGGTGATCGGGTGGTCAATCAGCTGGTCGTCGATCAGCAGGGCGGGGCGGCGTCTTCGTCGCGTTCTCGTCAGCGCCGCATGCAGCCCCAGCGCAGGCGCATAGCTTTCAACCAACTGCGTGCGCCCTTTTCCGTCGGTCAAGGGCAATTTGTTTTGCACAACTCTTACGTCAACGGGCCGATGCTTGGCGCGACCATGCGCGGCAGGGTCGACTTCAAGACCAAGCGCGTCGACTTGGGCGGCACCTATGTGCCGCTCTACGGTCTGAATTCGGCGTTGGGCTCGATTCCGATCATCGGCAATCTGTTGGTTGGCCGGCGCGGCGAGGGGGTGCTCGGTATCACGTTCGCGATCAAGGGATCGTTGTCGGAACCGAAGGTCATGATGAACCCCGTCTCTATGGTGGCGCCGGGGATCTTCCGGCAAATTTTCGAATTCACCGGCCGATCGCAGGTGCTGCCGCCGCCGCCAAATATCGCCAATGCACCGTCCAACATCACCGATACGCCGCCGCCCCAAGGCATCGGCACTGCGCCTCCCGCGACACAGCTGCCTGTTCCGCCAGCACGTTCAACCCGGGCAAATATCCCGTCCTGGATTGGCGAGGCTCCGTCATTTCCGGGCGACAACTGAACCAGCCTGCTCAGGCAGGCCGGATCAACACGTGTTTTTTCTTGCCGATCGAGAGCTTGATGACGCCGTCGGCCGTCAAATCATCGAGCGATAGGCTGATGGTGTGATCGGACACGCTCTTGTCGTTCACGCGCGCGCCGCCGCCGGTGACAAAGCGTCTGGCCTCGCCGTTGCTGGCGGCAAGCTCCGCCTTGACGAGCGCACTCAGCAGACCCAGGCCGTTTTTCAGCTCAGCCCGTGGCACATCGATGCTGGGCAGCCCTTCGGCATGCGCGCCTTCCTCGAAGGCTTGGCGCGCGGTTGCCTCGGCTTGCTCGGCCGCCGCCCGGCCGTGCGCCAGCTCAGTTGCTTGGCTTGCCAGCACCTTTTTGGCTTCGTTCAGCTCGGCGCCCTCTAGCCGCTCCAGCCGGGCGATGCCGGCCTCATCAAGCTCGGTGAAAAGCCGCAGGAAACGGCCCACATCCTTGTCTTCCGTGTTGCGCCAGTATTGCCAGTAATCATACGCGCTGGTCATATCCGCGTTCAGCCAAACCGCGCCGGAGGCGGTCTTGCCCATTTTCGCGCCAGACGAGGTGGTGAGCAGCGGGCACGTCAGGCCAAATAGGTCGAGCCCGTCAACCCTGCGGCCGAGCTCGATGCCGTTGATGATGTTGCCCCATTGATCGGAGCCGCCCATTTGCAGCCGGCAACCGTGACGCCGGTTGAGCTCGAGGAAATCGTAGGCCTGCAGGATCATATAGTTGAATTCGAGGAAGGTGAGCGGCTGCTCCCGCTCCAGGCGTAACTTCACAGAATCGAATGAGAGCATGCGGTTTATGGTGAAATGGAGCCCGTAGTCGCGCAAAAAGGCGATGTAGTTGAGCTCGTCGAGCCAGTCGGCATTATCCACCATGATGGCGTCGGTGGGTCCATCGCCGAAGGTCAGGAATGTTTCGAAAACCGTGCGAATGCTCGCCATATTGGCGGCGATGTCTCCATCGCCCAACAGCTGGCGCGATTCCTCCTTGCCAGAGGGGTCGCCCACCTTGGTCGTGCCGCCGCCCATCAGTACGATGGGCTTGTGGCCAGCTTGCTGCAGCTTGCGCAGCATCATGATTCCGAGCAGGCTGCCGGCGTGCAGACTTGGCGCGGTGCAATCGAAACCGATATAGGCCGTGAGCACGCCCGATGAAGCCGCGGCATCGAGGGCCGTTTCGTCTGTGCACTGATGGACATACCCACGGCTTGAAAGCACGTTGAGAAGGTCTGACTTAAAGGCGCTCATTGGGGGTCGGCAATCCGAATCAGGTGGGCTCTATGGCGAATGGGATATGCTAAACCGGCATGTAACAGGTTTGAACAATGAATGCACGGAGCTGCCGGCATGAACACGCCTTTGCGCGCAATAGGTTTGATGAGTGGCACGTCGATGGACGGGATCGACGTTGCGATGATCGAGACCGACGGCGAGCGGATCACCGCGCGGGGGCTAGGCACAAGCCGGCCTTACGGTGAAAGCGAGCGCAGCCTGATTGCCGAAGCGGTTGCGCAGGCCCGAGCGCTTGAGCAACGCGACGGTCGGCCAGACGCGCTTGCGCGGGCCGAGGAGATGATTACCCGGGCCCATGGGCAGGCGGTGTGCGATTTCCTGGCCGCCAATGGCATACAACAGAGCGACATAGCGGTCGTTGGATTCCATGGCCAGACGGTGCTGCACAGGCCGCAAGCGGGGCTGACAGTGCAACTGGGCAACGGGTCGCTGCTGGCCGAGATGCTGTGCCGCGACGTCGTGTTCGACTTTCGTGGCGACGATGTTGCGGCAGAGGGGGAGGGCGCGCCTTTCGTACCGGCTTATCATCGCGCCTTGGTCGAGGCGGCAAACATCGAGCGCCCGGTCGCGGTCCTCAATATCGGCGGCATCTCGAATGTCACCTGGGTCGGCGAAGCGGGCGGTCTGCTGGCATTCGACATTGGGCCCGGCAACGCGCTGATCGATGATTGGGCGATGGAGAAGACAGACCAGACCATGGATGTGGACGGGTTGCTGGCGCGCCGGGGCAAGGTTGACGAGGGCGTACTCATGCGGCTTCTCGACCATTCGTTTTTTGCCAAAAAGCCCCCTAAATCGCTCGACAGAGGAGATTTTTCCGCAACCGCCGTGGCGGGTCTTGGCACCGCCGACGGGGCAGCGACTCTGACCGCGTTCACGGCCGAGGCCATTGCGCGGGCCGTCGATTTCATGGCTGCTACGCCGCGCAACTGGGTGGTGACGGGAGGCGGCGCCCGAAATCCGGCGCTGATGGATGAGCTTCGCGCCAGGCTTCCAGGGCGGGTCGAGCGGGCAGAAGCGTTTGGTTGGTCAAGCGAGTTCATGGAGGCCGAGGCGTTCGCATTTCTTGCCGTGCGTTCGCTCTACGGTCTGCCGCTCACTTTTCCCGAAACGACGGGCGTGCGGCAACCCCAGACCGGTGGACGGCTTGTTCGGCCGCGCCAAGCCGCAGACTGATCGCCGATCTGATTCAGGCGGCCGATTCGGCTTTTTTCTTGAGCCTTTTGTCCAAGTAGCCGTCGACGACTTCCATCAATTCGTCGACCTTGCCTTCGAAGAAATGGTTGGCGTCGGGCACGACTTCGTGGTCGATGATAACGCCCTTTTGCGTCTTCAGCCGGTCGACCAGACCCGCCACTGCCTCGGTCGATACGACCCGGTCGCCGCCGCCATTGACCATCAGTCCCGAAGACGGGCAGGGCGCCAGAAAGCTGAAGTCGTAGAGATTGGCGGGCGGGGCGATCGAGATAAACCCTTCGATCTCGGGCCGCCGCATCAAAAGCTGCATGGAAATCCAGGAGCCGAACGAGACGCCGGCGATCCAGCAGGCGCGTGCATCGGGATTGAAACTCTGCATCCAATCGAGCGCGGTGGCCGCGTCGGCCAGTTCGCCTGGACCGTTGTCGAACAGCCCCTGGCTGCGCCCGACGCCGCGGAAATTGAAGCGTAACACCGAAAATTTGCGCCGCACAAAGGTGTAATAGAGGTGATAGACGATCTGATTGTTCATCGTCCCGCCAAATTGCGGGTGGGGATGGAGAATAATGGCCACAGGCGCGGTCTGGGCGGGCTCGTGATGGTATCGAGCCTCGATGCGTCCTGCGGGACCGTTGATAATGACTTCAGGCATGATGACCCAATCCGTATTGGCTCGTCTTGCGGGCTTGGGACGTCTTCAGCGCGAGGGAAGTACGGTATCGAATTGGCTCGCATCCGGGGTTTGAACGCCTGTGTGGCGTTGAATGGAGCGAACAGCTAATACGATAGGCCATATATACTTGACTTGCTGAGTCGGGATTCCTATAACCAGCTTAGACTTAGAATTATTCAAAAAAGCTGAATGCCCTGTCTAGATGGGCGCGGCGCTTCATAGCACAATCGACGGGGTATTGGGCAAGTGTTCAAAGATCTCGGCCGGTAAATTCATTTGGCATGCCGTTTCTCAACTGTCGCGAGTCGTAAAAAATGCAACTCTCCACCAAAGGAAGATACGCCGTGATGGCGTTGGCGGATCTCGCCAAACAGGGCGAAGAATGCATCGTCAATCTGTCGTCCATTGCAAAGCGCCAGCAAATATCGTTGCCCTATCTGGAACAGCTTTTCCTCAAACTGCGGCGCGCCGATTTGGTCTCGAGCTTTCGCGGCCCGGGCGGTGGTTATGCACTTCGCCGCGCCGCTGGGCAGATTACCATTGCCGAAGTAATGCGGGCCGTGGACGAGCCGGTGAAAATGACGCGCTGTGGTGGCGAACACGAGGCGGGCTGCATGGGCGACGATCGCTGCTTGACCCATGATTTGTGGGACGCGCTCGGCCGCAAGATCGTCAATTTTCTGGACGGCGTAACGCTTGGCGACGTGATCGACAACCAGATTGCCAAAGAGGTAATGAGCCGCGCGGCGGAGAATTCGGTCGAAGAGACTTTAGTTGCTCAGAACCGGCAGATCGCGGCGAAGTAAGCGTCATGAGCCAAACCAGGGCATATCTCGATCACAACGCGACCGCGCCGGTTTTGGCGGCGGTGCGCGATGGTGTGGAGCGCGTTTTGGCGATGGGCGGCAATCCATCGTCGGTCCATGGGGAGGGACGAGGCGCGCGGGCTTTGATTGACCGTGCGCGCTCGCAGGTGGCCGATCTTGTTGGCGCCGATCAGGCGCGGGTGATCTTCACCAGCGGCGGAACGGAAGCCAATGTGACGGCGCTGGCGCCCGCCCATGCAGGCGCTGGGGCAGAGGAGGCGCATTGCTTTGTTTCTGCCGTTGAACACCCCTCGGTGCTGCACGGCGGCCGCTTTTCCGCTGAAAGCGTATCGATCGTCGCCGTAACGGGCGATGGCGTGGTCGATTGCGCAAGATTGCGCGACGATCTGGCGGCGTTCGTGGCGGCCCGGCCGGGCGTACCTTTTCTGGTTAGCGTCATGGCGGCGAATAACGAGACGGGCGTTTTGCAACCGGTTGGCGAGATCGCGTCGATTGCCCATGAATTTGACGGTAGCGTTCATTGCGATGCGGTGCAGGCCGCGGGCAAGATACCGCTTGATATGGAGTCCCTCGGCGTCGATATGGTGAGCTTGTCGGCCCACAAGATTGGCGGCCCACAGGGTGTCGGCGCGCTGGTGCTGGGTCGCTCGCTGAGCCATTTGAGCGATCCATTGATCAACGGCGGCGGCCAGGAACAGCGCTGGCGGGCAGGAACGGAAAATGTCCCTGGCATTGTCGGTTTTGGCATTGCGGCGGATGCGGCCCGGAGCAGGCTGGGCGGGGTGTCCAAGGTGGGGGACATGCGGGACCGCCTGGAGAGCCAGATCAAGACGATTGCGTCCGGCGCGGTGGTTTTCGCGAAAGACGTGGAGCGCCTGCCCAATACGACGTGTTTCGCGGTGGATGGCATGGCGGGCGAAAATCTCGTCATTGCATTCGATCTGGCAGGTGTGGCGCTCAGCGCGGGCGCGGCCTGTTCCTCGGGCAAGGTCGCGCGTTCGCATGTGCTCGATGCCATGGGCGTGGATGAAACCACGGCCCGCGCGGCCATCAGGGTCAGCCTGGGCCACGAGACAAGCGATCAGGACATCGAACTATTTGAGGACGCGTGGCGCGATATTTACGGCCAGTTCGTCGCACGCCAGCAGGCGGCATGAAACATGCGGTTGGAGCATAAGGTGATCGCAAACGTGATAAGCGCAAAGGGTTGGAGAGAGTAATGCCAGCGGTTCAGGAAACGGTCGAACAGGTCAAGGACCTCGACGTCGACAAGTACAAGTACGGGTTTTCCACCGACATCGAGACCGTTAAGGCGCCCAAGGGCCTCAACGAGGATATCGTTCGCTTCATTTCTGAGAAGAAGGCGGAGCCTGCATGGATGCTCGAATGGCGGCTCGATGCTTACCGGCGCTGGCTCACCATGGAGGAGCCCACTTGGGCGCGCGTTCATTATCCAAAAATAGACTTCCAGGATCTCTATTACTACGCCGCCCCCAAGAACAGCGAAGGCCCCAAGAGCCTGGATGAAGTCGATCCGGAACTGCTTGAGACCTATGCGAAGCTTGGCATCCCTTTGAAGGAGCAGGAGCTGCTGGCTGGCGTGCGCAAGCAGGGCGAGCCGAGCGAGCTCGATGACACGGTGGGCGATTACGGCACCGGCAAGGTCGCCGTCGATGCGGTTTTCGACTCGGTTTCGGTCGTCACCACCTTCAAGGAAGAGCTGGCGAAAGCGGGCGTCATTTTCTGCTCGATATCGGAAGCCCTGCAAAAGCATCCCGAACTGGTGCGCAAATATTTGGGCACGGTGGTCCCCACCACCGACAATTTTTACGCCACGCTCAACGCGGCCGTCTTTTCCGACGGAAGTTTCGTCTACGTGCCCGAGAACACACGTTGCCCGATGGAGCTCTCGACCTATTTCCGCATCAACGAGCAGCAGACGGGCCAATTCGAGCGCACCCTCATCATCGCCGACAAGGGGTCCTATGTCAGCTATTTGGAGGGTTGCACCGCGCCGATGCGCGATGAAAACCAGCTCCATGCGGCCGTGGTCGAGCTGATTGCGCTGGATGATGCTGAAATCAAATATTCGACCGTCCAGAACTGGTATCCGGGCGATAAGGACGGCAAGGGCGGCATCTACAATTTCGTCACGAAACGCGGCGATTGCCGGGGCAAAAACTCCAAGATTTCGTGGACCCAGGTCGAAACGGGCTCGGCGATCACTTGGAAGTATCCCAGTTGCATCTTGCGCGGCGATAATTCACGCGGCGAGTTCTATTCGATTGCCGTCTCAAACGGCCATCAACAGGTCGATTCGGGAACCAAGATGGTGCATTTGGGGCGCAACACGTCGAGCCGGATCATTTCCAAGGGCATCTCGGCCGGCCAATCGTCCAACACCTATCGCGGTCTTGTTTCGGCCCATCGCAAAGCGGCCGGTGCGCGCAATTTCACCCAGTGCGACTCGCTCCTTATCGGCGACAGGTGCGGTGCTCATACGGTGCCATATATCGAGGCCAAGAACGCGTCGGCTACATTCGAGCATGAAGCGACGACGTCCAAGATTTCGGACGATCAAATGTTCTATTGCCAGGCGCGCGGCATGAACGACGAGGAGGCGGTGGCGCTGATCGTCAACGGATTCGTGCGCGATGTCCTCCAGCACCTGCCNATGGAATTTATGGCCGAAACGCAGAAGCTGATCGGTATCTCGCTCGAGGGAAGCGTGGGCTAAGGCGCTGCCGCGTCGCACCAGGGCGCGGAATTGAAATCGCTTCAGAGAAAATGAATTCAGGAAAGTTCTGCTTATGTTGAAAATCGAAAACCTGCACGTCGAAGTCGATGGCCAGAAAATCCTCGACGGCCTCGATATGGAAGTTCCCAAGGGCGAAGTGCATGCCATCATGGGACCCAACGGTTCGGGTAAGTCGACGCTGGCCTACGTGTTGGCGGGTAAGGAAGATTATGTCGTTACGGAGGGATCGATCACCTGGAACGGTGACGATATCCTCGAGCTGAGCCCGGACGAACGCGCTGCAGCCGGTGTCTTTCTGGCTTTTCAATATCCGGTCGAGATACCGGGCGTGGCGACGATGACGTTTTTGCGCACGGCGCTCAACGCCATTCGCAAGGCGCGTGGCCAGGACGAGCTCAACACTCCAGACTTCATGCGGCTTGTGCGGGAACGGGCCGAAGCGCTCAAGATCGAGCCCGACATGTTGAAGCGGCCGCTGAATGTGGGCTTTTCGGGTGGCGAAAAGAAGCGGCAAGAGGTGTTGCAGATGGCGTTGCTTGAACCGTCGCTGTGCGTGTTGGACGAGACCGACTCGGGGCTGGATATCGATGCCCTGCGCATTGTGTCCGAAGGGGTCAACGCGCTGCGTTCGCCTGACCGTGCAATGCTCGTCATCACGCATTATCAGAGGCTGTTGTCCTATATCGTGCCCGATCGGGTCCATGTGCTGTCAGCCGGCAAGATCGTGCGCTCGGGCGACAAGGAACTCGCGCTCGAACTCGAAAATTCGGGCTATGCCGAATACGGCGAAGCGGCGGCTTAGGGAGAGTTGGCGATGGACGCCGCTGTGAACACATTGACCAGCAAGGCCGAACTGGCTTTTGCCGAGACATTCGAACGCGTCAAGGCAGAGCTGCCGGGCGCGGAACAGGTGCTGGTGCGCGAGCTACGCAGTGAGGCCATCCGAGCCTTTGCGCGCACGGGGCTGCCCAACAGGCGCGTCGAGGAGTGGAAATACACCGATCTCTACGCCCGGCTTGATGATGCCTTTGGCCCGCTTGTGGGCGATGGCGTCGAGGTGCGGCGCGATGATGTTTTGGGCGCGCTGGGCGCCCGTCTTGCTGGCTTGGACTGCCATCTCATCGTGCTTGTCGATGGACGGTTGGCGCCCGGTCTTTCAGATTTGGATTTTCTTGGCGACCGCGGCGAGCTGTTGGACATGGCGGCGGCACTGGCGGCGCCGCCGGCATGGCTGGAGGCCCGGTTGGCCGATGGTGAGAGCGCGGCGCAAAATGCCGTGCTCTACCTCAATACCGCCTTGATGTCGGATGGCGTTGCGTTGCGTGTTGCAGCTGGCGCCAGTGTGGAAAAACCCATCCATATCGTGCATCTGCATGCCGCCAAAACGCCTGTCGGCATCTCCACCAGGCATGTGATGGTGCTGGAGAAGGGCGCGCGAGCGAGCGTTCTGGAGTCTCATGTGGGACTGTCGACGACACCTGCGCAGCACAATGTGGCCAGTGACGTATCGTTGGCCGAGGGGGCGGTCATGCACCACCTCAAAATCCAACGGGAAGCGGAGGGGGCGACGCACCTTTCGACCTGGAGGATAGCTTTGGCCGAATCTGCCGCTTACGACGCTTTTCAATTTGTCGGCGGTAGCGGCTTGACGCGCAATGAGATCCATTTGGGTTTTGCGGGTGAGAATGCGCGTGCGGACGTCAACGGCGTCTTTATGGGCGCGTCCGGCCAGCACATCGATACAACCATGTTCGTCGATCACGCGGTCGCCAACTGCCAGAGCAGAATGCTCTTCAAGGGTGTGCTCGACGATGAGGCGCGCGGCGTTTTTCAGGGTAAGATCATGGTGCGACAAGCAGCCCAGAAGACCGACAGCAAGGAAATGGTGCAGGGATTGTTGCTTTCGGAGCGCGCGGAATTCGATTCCAAGCCGGAGCTCGAAATCTTCGCAGACGACGTCGTGTGCGGACACGGATCGACGTCGGGACAAATTGACGAGGACCTCCTGTTCTATTTGCGCGCGCGTGGCATCGGCGAACTCGAGGCGCGTTCGATTCTCATCCAGGCCTTTGCCGGCGAAGCGCTTGAGCTCATTGCCAACGAAACCATCCGCGAGGCCTTGGGCGAGACTGTGCGCGGTTGGCTGGCGCAGCGGGTTGCATAGGATGAGCGCACCGATGGACCTCGAGGTGAAGGAAGATGCGGCCGATATGCATGGCGGCTACGATGTCGACAGGGTCCGCGCCGATTTCCCGATTCTTGCGCGCAGCGTCTACGACAAGCCGCTTGTCTATCTCGACAATGGCGCTTCGGCGCAAAAACCACAGGCCGTTCTGGATGCGATCGAGACGGCCTATACGCAAGAATATGCCAACGTTCACAGAGGCTTGCACTATCTGAGCAATGCCGCGACGGCCAATTATGAGGGTGCGCGGATCAAAGTGCGCGATTTTCTAAACGCCGCCTCCGAAGATGAGATCATCTTCACCCGAAATGCCACAGAGGCGATCAATCTGGTGGCGCAGTCCTTCGGTGGCCAACACATTGGACCCGGTGATGAAATCGTCGTCTCCATCATGGAGCACCATTCCAATATTGTGCCTTGGCATTTTCACCGCGAACAAAACGGCGCGGTGATAAAATGGGCGCCCGTCTCAGATGACGGCGCGTTCCTGATGGACGAGTTCGAGAAGCTGCTTGGACCCCGCACCAAGATGGTCGCCATCAGCCATATGTCCAACGTTCTGGGCACCATCGTGCCGATCGCCGACGTCATCGCGCTTGCCCATGAGCGTGGCATTCCCGTGCTGGTCGACGGGGCCCAAGGGAGCGTCCACATGACCGTCGACGTTCAGGCGCTTGATTGTGATTTCTATGTGATTACAGGGCACAAGCTCTATGGTCCCACGGGGATCGGCGCGCTTTACGCCAAGGCCGAGCATTTGGAGGCGATGCCGCCCTATCAGGGCGGTGGCGAAATGATCGAGGCGGTGAGTTGCGAAGAAATCAGTTACGGCAAGCCGCCTTACCGCTTCGAAGCAGGCACGCCCGCAATCGTGCAAGCGATAGGATTTGGGGCGGCTCTCGATTATATCGAAGCGGTAGGGCGCGAACGCGTAACCGCGCACGAGGACAAGCTCTTGGCCCGTGCCCATGCCCGCCTCGGCGAAATCGAGGGCTTGCGCATAATCGGGCGCGCGCCAAACAAGGGAAGCATCGTTTCCTTCGATATCGAGGGCGCCCATCCACACGATATCGCGACGATCATCGATCGCTCGGGTATCGCGGTGCGCGCTGGCCACCATTGCGCCCAACCGCTGCTCGAGCGCTTCGGCGTGACAGCCACATGCCGTGCCTCATTTGCCATGTACAACACCATTGAAGAGGTCGATGCGTTGGCCGACGCGCTGATCAAGGCCCAGGAATTTTTTGCATGATGGAAAAACCAGAAGATCGCCAACCGAGAGACTTTCTGATGAGCGATTCCGAGCTTGAGGACGCTTGCGCCCAGACGGTCGAGGCCGTTAAAGGCGCCACCGAGACAGCAGACTCAAGTTTGAGCGAGCAGGAGATCGAGCGGCTGACCCACGACATGGTTGCGGCCATCAAGACGGTCTACGATCCCGAAATTCCGGTCGATGTATACGAACTCGGCCTGATTTACCGGATTGACGTGGATGACGAGCGAAACGTCGAGGTCGATATGACGTTGACGGCGCCGGGCTGTCCGGTGGCTGGCGATATGCCGGTGTGGGTGGAAAACGCCGTCGCGAGCGTGCCAGGTGTGAACCGCGTAACGGTCAAACTCGTCTTTGACCCGCCGTGGGATATCAGCCGGATGTCGGAAGAGGCCCGCGTCGCGCTTAATATGTTTTAACGTTGAAGCGGCAAGATCGAGCGCTTATTTCAAGTTGGATGACCATGCAAAGAGCAAAACTCCAAGTGATGCGGCTGACGAGCCAAGCGGCTGGGCGCATCAAAGATATTATGGCGACATCGCAGAAGCAGGCGATTGGCTTGCGCGTCGGCGTTAAGAACGGTGGCTGCGCCGGCATGGAATACACGATCGACTATGCCGAGAGCCCAGACCCGCTCGACGAAGTGGTCGAAGACCAAGGCGTCAGGCTCTTTATTGAGCCAAAGGCCGTGCTCTTCCTGCTCGGCACCGAGATGGACTACAAAATTGACAAGCTGTCGTCGGGTTTCGTCTTCAACAATCCCAACCAAACGAGCGCTTGCGGCTGCGGCGAATCGGTTGAGATCGAACCCGTCTCGCGGGCTCAATTGGAATCCTATGCCAAGGGCGGTGACGCGGTCGGCGGCTCTTANNCCGCGGCGCGCAATCAGCAATCAATAAAGATGTGAGCGTCAGGCTGCGTCGGTGATGCTNTCGGTATTCGTGTCGTTCTCGCTTTTGACCAGATCGCGGCCACCGTGTTTGGCGGCGTAGAGACAGATATCGGCGCGCTCGATCAGTTCCTTGGGCGTTTCGCTTTTTCGCAGCAGCGCCGCGCCAATCGACAGCGTCACGTGGCCAAGGCTGTCGCCGGTCGATTTTTTGACCAATTCCTTGGTCTTTACGGCGGTGCGGATCTGTTCGGCCACGGTCACCGCATCGCTCAGGCTGGTGTGGGGCAAGATCACCGAAAATTCCTCACCGCCATAGCGCGCCACGAGGTCGCGGCCCTTGACGTTGGCCTGCATTGTCTTGGCAACGAGCCGCAACACGCCGTCGCCGGCCAGATGGCCATGCGTGTCGTTGAAGCGCTTGAAGTGGTCGATGTCCATCATCAGCAAGCTCAGCGGCGCACGCACTTCGTCGCACTCGGCGATGGCCTCCTGCAGCACGTGGTCGTACCGCTTGCGATTGGGAATTCCGGTCAATTCGTCGGTGAGGGATTCGGCGCGGACCATTTCCAGGTCCAAATGCAGATCCGTGATCTGCTTGTGCGATGACGACAGACGGTCCTCGAGCTCTTCGGTGTTGGCGGCCATTTTCCGGGTTGCGGCCACGACCGTCCGCATAACCAATTCGAACTGCTGGGGATCGCTGATGCGGCCCAGCTGATCGTTCACCAAATCGAGGGATTGGCGAAAAGAAGTTGTAGAATCGGTTGCCGAGGTGAGGCTTTTGAGCACCTCTTTGATCTCGGTGTTCATTTCGTTGCCGATTTCTTCGACCTTGGTGTCGAACCGGCTTGTGCCGATGAATGTATCGTAAAACATATCGGAGTCTTCGCGGCAGATCTCGTTTTTATCGGCCAACATCTTACGCACCGCCGCGTTCAGCGCTTTGTTTGTGCCGGAAGCGTAAGTGTAGAAGAGCTCGTAATTTTTCGGAATGGGCGGCGTATTCGATTTCCGCAGGAAACCGAGCGCATTGCGGCTTAGCTCGATGGCGCGCTCGAATTCGTGATCGCGTGCTACGCGAACGCCCTCGCGGTTTGATGCCAATTTTGAAGAATTGGAGGTATCAGACATGGCTTTCTGCCATTTCCTTGAATGTTGCCATAGAGCGTGCGCCGTGAACGAAGTGCCGCATGCAATTCGTTTCCCTGCAGACGACACTGCATTGAAATACTAACCATTTGATTAAGGGGAATAAACTTAAGAGGCGCGCGGCGAGCGTTTCATGAAAGCGGGCATGTGGTCGCCCATACCCACGACCCGGTCGCCGGATTTGGCGCTGGCCTTTGCTTGATTGTCGCCCTGAGACTCTCCGTTGGGCTTTGCCCTGCCTCTGCGCCGCTTTTTCTTGCCTTCGCCGTTTGAAGGGGGCGGAGTGGCCTTTTCGCGCGGCGGCGGCCCGTCTTCTTTTGCCTTGGTGTCACGGGGTGCCGCCCGCCCACCCCTGGGTGGCCTGGCCTTGCCCGGCCCGCGCCCGCGGGTTGGGCGCCGTCCCCGTCTGGTCTCGAAGGCTTCCCGGTCGGGGGCCTCGCCGATCCATTCGATCTGCGAACCGAGCATGCTCGTGATGGCCTTGACGGCGCGCTCGTCTTCGGGCGTCACCAGCATAGCGGCGAATCCCTCTTTGCCCGCCCGCCCGGTTCGCCCAATACGATGCACATAATCCTCCGGCTGGGAGGGCACGTCGTAATTGAAGATGTGGCTGACATCGGGAATATCGAGGCCGCGGGCTGCGACGTCGCTGGCGACCAGCAGCGTAACGGTGCCGCCGCGAAAGGCCTCCAGCGTTGCCATGCGCTGGTGTTGATCCATATCGCCGTGCAGGGCGGCTGCGTTGAAGCCGTGTTTCAACAATGATTTGTGCAAGATCGCGACATCGCGCTTGCGGTTGCAAAACAGGATGGCATTGCGGACCTCCAGGTCGCGCAACAGGGTCCGCAGGGCCTCGCGTTTTTCGGCCGGTTCGCCGGAAGAAAATTTCAACCGCTGTTTGATCGTGCCGGCCGCGGTCGCTGGCGGGGTCGCTTCGATGCGTTCGGGATGGTTGAGGAAGGTGTCGGCGAGGCGTTGGATTTCAGGCGGCATGGTTGCCGAGAAAAATAATGTCTGACGCCTGGGCGGCAACATCTTGCTGATGCGCTCGACGTCGGGGATGAAGCCCATGTCGAGCATGCGGTCGGCCTCGTCGATGACCAATATCTCCACGCCGGTGAGCAGCAGTTTTCCGCGTTCAAAATGGTCGAGCAAACGACCGGGCGTTGCAATCAGGACGTCGGCGCCGCGGTCAAGCTTGCGGTTTTGCTCGTCGAACGAGACGCCGCCGATGAGCAGCGCGACGGTCAATTTATGTTGGGAGCCGTATAGCTCGAAACTGGCGGCCACCTGGGCTGCCAATTCCCGGGTGGGCTCGATGATAAGCGAGCGCGGCATGCGTGCGCGGGCGCGTCCCCGCTCGAGACGCGTCAGCATCGGCAACACGAATGAGGCGGTCTTGCCCGTGCCCGTCTGGGCGATGCCGAGTACGTCCCGGCCTTCGACTGCGAAAGGGATCGCCTGGGACTGAATAGGCGTTGGTTCGGTGTAGCCGACGGCTTCCACCGCGGCGATTACTTTTTGGCTGAGACCAAGATTTTCAAATGTCATGCGTTAATGTCTTAGATCGCGGCAACGCCACCTGCGGACGGCCCGCTTCACACGCTATGTTTGAAGCAATGGGAACTGCGGCCGATCTGCTCGACTCGCCTACGAAAACTCAATCTGAAAATAGGGTTCGGCAGCGATTTGTCAAACGCCGCCTTTTGTTGACGCCGGCCACTGGATGGTATGAATGGGGCCAGATCAATTTGGCGAGAGCAAAACCGGCTCACGCAACACAATGTTTTTGATTTAGAGAAGCGGTCAGAAAGCACAAAAATGGATCACGCCAATGTTGTCGTCAGGCCCCCTGTGTTGTTCGGGGTGCCATTTCTAGCAGCGTTGGTGCTTGAGTATTTTGTGCCGTTGGGGCCGGGCCTCGCTGCCGGGCCGCGGCGCGCTATGCTGGTCGGCGTCGGCCTCATGGTCCTGGGCTTCGTTCCCTTCGTCTTTGCGGTCCGCCGGTTTCTGGCGGCCGGCACCAACGTCCCCACGTGGGAGCCGTCTCTGGCGCTGGTCGAAGATGGCCCATACCGCTATACCCGCAACCCGATCTATATCGGTCTCGTGACGCTGTATTTTGGTCTCTCCGTCGCGCTGACCAGCGTTTGGGCCTTGATTTTTCTGCCCCTGCTGATCGCTGTCCTGCATCACGGCGTTGTTTTGCGGGAGGAGGCCTATCTCACCGGAAAATTCGGCGACTCATACCGGAACTTTCAGAAACGTATTCCACGTTGGTTATAAATTTCGGGTGGTTGAGGTCATGAGAGGGACTTGGGCCAGGCGGCGGACAGGGGCGTCATGACGGCCGCGGTGTTCATTCCAGGCTTGTTGTGCACTGGCGATGCCTTCGCGCCGCAATGCGCAGCGCTCGACGGCGATCTCGATATCCAGATTGCAGACCAAGGGGGGCAAGACAGCATCGGCGGAATGGCCAGCGCTATTTTGGCTGCGGCGCCCGAACGCTTTGTATTGGCTGGCTTATCGCTCGGCGGGATCATAGCGCTCGAGATGATGGTTCAAGCCGGAGATCGGGTGTCGGGCTTGGTGTTGGTCGATACCGGCGCGCGCGCCGATAGTGCCGAACAGGCCGAACGGCGTGCGGCATTCGTTGGATTTGCCGAGCAGGCGGGATTGCGCGCGGCCATGGAAAAGTCGATTCCTCTGATGCTGCACGAGAAGCGTCAAAACGATGAACGCCTGCGCGAGACGCTCTTCAACATGGCCGAAAGTTCAGGCCTCGAGGTCTTTAAGCGCCAGCAGAGGGCATTGGCGGGCCGCCGCGATTATCGCGCCGATCTTGCTAGAATAGCGTCACCCACGCTCGTCATCGTCGGCGAAGCCGACGCCATGACGCCGGTCGATCGCGCCCGCGAACTGGCCGATGGCATAGGGGGCGCGCGGCTGGAGATTATCGCGGGCTGCGGTCATCTCTCGACGCTCGAATGCCCCGATGAGGTGAACGGGCATATAGCGTCTTTTCTGCGCGATCATGCCCTGCTGGGCTGAGAGGGCTGGCTTTGGAGGCAGCGGCGTTCAGATGTCGAGATCGTCGGCAAATGGCGCGCGGTCCTGAATGAAACGGAAGCGCGCTTCCGCCTTGTTCCCCATCAGCTGATCGACGGAGCGCGCCGTCGTTTTGCGCTCTTCTTCCACGATTTCGATCCGCAGCAGTGTGCGGTGAGCCGGCGCCATTGTCGTTTCCTTGAGCTGCTTGGGCAGCATTTCGCCGAGCCCCTTGAAGCGGCTTATCTCGACCTTGCCGCGGCCGTCGAATTCGCGTCCCATCAGCTCGTCCTTGTGGGCGTCGTCGCGGGCGTAGAAGGTCTTGGCGCCTTGGCTCAGCTTGTAAAGCGGCGGAACGGCCAAATGCAGATGGCCGTTTTCGATCAGCTGCGGCATCTGCTGGTAGAAAAAAGTGATCAGCAGTGAAGCGATGTGTGCGCCGTCCACATCGGCGTCGGTCATGATCACGACCCGTTCGTACCGCAGGTCCTCGTCGCGGTAATGGGATTCCATACCGCAGCCAAGCGCCAGCACGAGATCGGCGAGCTGCTGGTTTTGGGTCAGCTTTTGGCTGCTGGCGCTGGCGACGTTCAGGATCTTGCCCCGCAGGGGCAGAATGGCCTGATTGACGCGATTGCGCGCCTGCTTGGCCGAGCCACCGGCGGAATCGCCCTCGACGATGAAAAGTTCGGTGCCGGCGGCCGATGTGTTCGAGCAATCGGCGAGTTTGCCGGGCAGGCGCAGCTTGCGGGTGGCCTGTTTGCGGCTCACTTCCTTCTCGCGCCGCCGCCGCAAACGCTCCTCCGAACGCTCGATAACCCAGTCGAGCAGTTGGTTGGCCTGGGATGGATTGCCGGTCAGCCAGTGGTCGAATTCGTCACGCACCGCTGTTTCCACAATCCGGCTCGCCTCGGCGCTTGCCAGCTTGTCCTTGGTCTGGCCCTGAAATTCGGGTTCTGCGATGAAGACCGACAGCATGACCGCGGCGGTGCCGGTCACATCGTCTGGGGTGATTTGGCTGGCCCGCTTGTTGCCGGAAAACTCGCCAAAGGCTTTGAGACCCTTGGTAAAGGCGCTGCGCAGCCCGGCTTCATGCGTGCCGCCGTCGGGCGTGGGTACGGTGTTGCAATAGGAACTGAGAAAGCCGTCTCGGCTTGCGACCCAGGCGACCGCCCATTCGACGGTGCCGTGGCCCTTGGATTTCTCGAGCTTGCCGGAAAAGCAGTCTTGGGTGACGGTCGTCGCGCCCTCCAGGCGCAACTGCAGGAAATCCTTCAGACCGTCTGGAAAGTGAAAGCGCGCTGTTTCGGGGGTCTCGTCCCCGGTTTTGAGCATCTCGGGCGCACACGTCCAACGGATTTCGACACCGCCAAACAGGTACGCCTTGGAGCGCGCCATACGGAACAGGCGCGCCGGCTTGAAGGTGTTGGCTTTGCCAAAGATTTTGGGATCGGGCCGGAAGCGTACTTTGGTGCCGCGGCGGTTCTTGATCTCGCCAAGCGTCTCGAGCGGGCCGTCGGGCTCGCCGCGGGTATAGGTCTGACGGTAGAGGGTCTGGGAGCGCGCCACCTCGACCTCGAGGTGTTCGGAAAGCGCATTCACGACAGAGACGCCGACGCCGTGCAGGCCACCNGAGGTCTCGTAGACGCCACCGCCGAATTTACCGCCGGCGTGCANCATCGTCATGATGACTTCGAGCGCCGATTTCTTTTTGAATTTCGGATGCGGGTCGACCGGAATGCCGCGGCCATTGTCTGTGACCGTCAGCCAGCCCTCAGCGTCCAATGCCACGTCGATCCAGCTGGCGTGACCGGCGACCGCTTCATCCATGGCGTTGTCGATGACTTCGGCAAAAAGGTGATGCAGCGCCTTTTCATCCGTGCCGCCGATATACATGCCAGGGCGCCGCCGCACCGGCTCCAGGCCCTCGAGAACCTCGATATCGGCCGCGGTGTATTTGCCGCCATCCTTGGCGGACTTGGCATCGCCGCCGCTGATCGGCTTGGCCTCCAGCTCGGCTTCGAGTTTGGCAAACAAATCGCGCGATGCGGCCATAATTCCATGCGTCCTGGACCTGGTCGGCGTGGCGCGATCGGGTCGAGTTGGGCGAATCTGTCGAGCAACAATGCAAATTTGGTCGCATGGAGGTTGGTATTTGGCAAGGGGTGCATTGCGCGAAGCAGGCTTGGTTGGGTAGCATCGCGCCTCAAGGGACACGGATTTGAGGAGACTGGAATGCCAGAGGTGACGCCAATATGCGATTTCGGTTGGAGGGCGCCGGACTTCGCGCTTGCCGGTACCGATGGAAAAATACATCGGCTCGACGACGTTCGCGGGGAGCGCGGCACGCTCATTATGTTCATTTGCAACCATTGTCCCTATGTCCGCTCGGTGATCGACCGTATCGTGCGCGATATGGCGGAGCTTCAGGACCTGGGCGTTGGCGTGGCCGCCATCTGCGCAAACGACGACGTGGCCTACCCCGATGATTCCTTCGACAATATGGCAGCGTTTGCGGCCGAGAACGGTTTTGGCTTTCCTTATCTTCACGACGCCGATCAAAGCGTGGCGCGTGCCTATGGGGCGGTCTGCACGCCGGATTTTTTCGGTTTCAATGGCGGGCTTGAACTGCAATATCGCGGCAGGCTCGACGAGAGCGGCAAGCAAGCGGCCGGGCCCGATGTGCGCCGCGAGCTCCTCGAGGCCATGACAACAGTCGCAGCAACGGGTGCGGGGCCGGCCGATCAGACCGCGTCCATGGGCTGTTCCATCAAGTGGAAGGCGGCCTAGAGCGCCAAATTCGGCCATGATCGCCGGGCGCGCCGGCATTTCCTTTTTTTTTACATACTGCTGATAGTCTCGCGCTTAATTGGGGGAGTGGTATGGTTTTAGTGTTGCGTTACGTCTGCCTTTTGGCGCTCGGGGGAGCGTCGTTCCTAGCATTGATCAGCGCGACCGCGGAGACCGGGCAGCTGCTGCTGGCCGAAAACGGACGTTCGATCGAGAACCCCGAAGCGATAAGCTTTTGGATACTCGCGTTGATGGCGTCCGTGAGCCTGTTCTCGGTGTTTCGCTTCATGTTTTCGCGGGCGCCGTTGGCAGTGTGGACTTGGATCAAGGACAATAAGGATCGTCTTGCGACGTTGGTGCTGATCGTGCTGATCGGTGGCCTTTTCGTCGTGACGTAAAGCGTCCCGCATGCGGGACGATAAAGGTTTCGGGGGGAGCCTTGCTGGTCGATTAGGAGATTGCGTAATGGGCAGTATGCGATCTCCGTGAAGCGCAAGCCTACGGACTTTAGTCTCAACAGGCGGTGGAAGCGCTTTGGGGGAAACGACCAAAATGCGAGGCATCCAAAAAAGGGGCGGCCCTCAGGCCGCCCCTTTTCATTTCCGCGTTGCCGCGATCGGCTGGCGCATCAAGCGCTGTAGTACATGTCGAATTCGATTGGATGAGGCATCATCTCGAAGGCTTCGACCTCTTCCATTTTGAGTTCAAGATAGCCGTCGATCTGATCGTCGGAGAAGACGCCGCCCTTTTTCAGGAAGTCGCGGTCCTTGTCGAGATGCTCGCAAGCCTCGCGCAACGAGCCGCACACCGTGGGCACGCCTTCCAGTTCCTCGGGCGGAAGGTCGTACAGGTTCTTGTCCATCGGATCGCCGGGATCGAGCTTGTTTTCGATGCCGTCGAGGCCGGCCATCAGCATGGCCGAGAAGGCAAGGTATGGATTGGCCATGGGATCGGGGAAGCGGACCTCCACGCGCTTTGCCTTGGGCGAGGAGACGTGCGGTATGCGGCATGAGGCCGAGCGGTTGCGTTGCGAATAGGCAAGCAGCACTGGCGCCTCGTAACCCGGCACCAAACGCTTGTAGGAATTGGTGGTCGGATTGGAAAAGGCGTTGATGACGCGGGCGTGCTTCAGGATGCCCGCAATATAATGCAGCGCCTCGTCGGACAGGTCGGCATATTTGTTGCCGGCGAACACCGTGTCGTTGCCCTTCCAAATCGATTGGTGGCAGTGCATGCCGGTGCCGTTGTCGCCGAACACGGGCTTGGGCATGAAGGTCGCCGTCTTGCCGTAGGCTTGGGCAACATTGTGGACGACATATTTATAGGTCTGGAGCAGATCGGCACAGCGCACCAGCGTGTCGTATTTCATGCCAAGCTCATGCTGGGCGGCGCCCACTTCATGATGATGCTTTTCGGTGGTAACGCCCATTTCAGCCATCACGCTCAGCATTTCCGAGCGGATGTCTTGGGCCGAGTCGACGGGCGGAACGGGGAAATAACCGCCCTTGGTGCGCGGCCGATGGCCGAGGTTGCCCATCTCGTATTCGGTGCCCATGTTGGTCGGCAGCTCGGTTGAATCGAGCTTGTAGCCGCAGTCGTAGGGATCGGACGAGAAGCGCACGTCGTCGAAAATGAAAAACTCGGCTTCGGGCCCGAAATAGGCCTTGTCGCCAATGCCGGTCTGATTCAGATAAGCCTCGGCCTTGCGGGCGGTGGCGCGGGGATCGCGCTCGTAGAGCTCGCCTGTCGTGGGCTCCACGACGTCGCAATAAAGCGCCAGCGTGGTTTGGGCAAAAAACGGATCCAACTGGGCGGAGTCCGGGTCGGGCATGAGCGCCATGTCCGATTGTGAAATGTCTTTCCAGCCTGCGATCGAAGAGCCATCGAACATGATGCCCTCGGCGAAGGTATCCTCTTCGATTATGCCGGCGTCCATGGTGACGTGCTGCAGCTTGCCACGCGGGTCGGTGAAGCGAACGTCGACGAATTTGATGTCTTCGTCCTTCATCTGTTTCAGCACTTTACTTGCGTCAGACATTAGTCTTCCCCTGTTTCAATTCGGGTTACTGGACCGGCCCTGCGGCCGGATGATTGGAATCAATTGAGTCACGGCAGCACGATTGGCTCTGTCGTGGTGGCGATTTGGTCCTTATGGACCGGGTCAGATGGCGTCCCCTCCGGTTTCGCCGGTGCGAATGCGGATGGCGTCTTCCACGGATGAAATGAAAATCTTGCCATCGCCAATGCGTCCGGTTTTGGCGGAAGTCAGAATGGCTTCGATTGCCTTATCGACCATATTGTCGGCAAGAACAATTTCAACTTTGACCTTGGGCAGGAAATCGACCACGTATTCGGCGCCGCGATAGAGCTCGGTGTGCCCTTTCTGACGGCCGAATCCCTTGGCTTCCGTCACGGTGATGCCCTGCAAACCGATTTCCTGCAGGGCCTCCTTCACCTCGTCGAGTTTGAAAGGCTTGATAATGGCCTCGATTTTCTTCATCTCCCCGGTGACCTCCGCTGCGGTGCTATCTTAATAGGGTGGTTGATTGTTCGCCTGTGCCATAGCACGCGCCGTGCCAAGGTGGCGGAGATTGAAAAATTATTTAATTACAATATCTTATGAAATAGCGACTGGTACAGGACACGATGCTCAGACGCCATAATGCACACGTGTTATGCAATGTGCATAAAAATTATGCAGAATCGGCATTTTTCGTCTCTGAACAACTCGATAACCGAGCAATGCGAGGCACGACGTGCATGAACTGCTGACCAATGAGGAGATGAGCGAGGCCGATCGGCTCGCCATTGCCGCAGGCGTCGATGGGCGCGACCTGATGGAAAACGCGGGCCGGGCCGTGGCCCAGGAGGTTGCCCGCCGCTTTCCGGACGCGGGCAGCGTCGCGGTGCTGTGTGGACCGGGTAACAATGGTGGCGATGGTTTCGTGGCCGCGCGTCATCTGGTCGAACGCGGTTATTCGGTGAGCCTGGGCTTGCTTGGCGAGCGTGACCGGTTGAGCGGCGATGCGGCGGCGGCGGCGCGGGACTGGACGGGCGAGGTTTCAGAACTCGACCCCAGCCTTCTGGACGGCGCCGAGGTGGTCATCGACGCGCTTTTCGGCGCGGGTATTGCGCGTCGGCTCGAGGGCGTCGCTGCGGCGTGCGTCGCGGCGCTCAATGTGGCCCCGCTTGCCGTCGTTGCCGTCGATGTCCCCAGCGGCATTGATGGGACGAGCGGGCAGGTCATGGGAGCCGGCGAGGGCGGTATTGCCGTTGATGCGGATGTAACGGTCACGTTTTTCCGCCGCAAACCCGGCCATGTGCTTTTGCCGGGACGGCTTCATTGCGGTGAAGTGGTGCTTGCAGATATCGGCATTGACGGGTCTGCTCTGGCGGAGATCGGACCCAGTATTTTTTCCAACGGTCCTGCTTTGTGGGCCGGGTCTTACCCTTGGCCTTCGCTCACAGGCCACAAATACGACCGCGGCCACGCCGTTGTCGTCTCCGGCCCGGCGGGCGCGACCGGGGCCGGCAGGCTTGCGGCGCGCGGCGCGCTGCGGGCCGGCGCCGGCCTGGTTACATTGGCCTCGCCGCCAGATGCCTTCGCCACCAACGCCGCCCAGCTCAGCGCCGTCATGATCGCTGAATTCGACGGCGCAGACGGCCTGATGGAGATCATGCGCGATGAACGCAAAAACGCCTGTCTGATTGGTCCTGGCGCAGGTGTAGGAGCGCGGACGCGCGACTGTGTCGAGGCGCTGCTCTCAAGCCGTGCCGCGATTGTGTTGGATGCGGACGCGCTCACCACTTTTGCCGACGAGCCCGACGCGCTTTTTGCGGCCATTGGTGGCCGGACAGCCGATGTCGTGCTGACGCCCCACGAGGGCGAATTCGTGAGGTTGTTCGGTCACATCGAGGGTTCGAAATTCGCTCGAGCACGCGAGGGTGCCCGTCGCGCTGGCGCGACCGTTCTTCTCAAAGGGTCCGACAGCGTGATCTCGGACGGCCAGCGTTGTGCGATCAATGAGAACGCGCCGCCTTGGCTCGCGACCGCAGGTGCGGGTGACGTGCTGGCGGGCTTTGCAATCGCCCATCTTGCTCAAGGCATGCATGCTTTCGAGGCCGCCGCTGCCGCAACCTGGATGCACGGCGCCGCCGCCCAAAACTTTGGGCCGGGGCTCATCGCAGAAGATCTGCCTGAGGCGTTGCCCGCAGTTTTGCACGCGCTTTGGTATGGCGCTGAATAGAACAACTGCCGAGCGCGCCGCGCGAGGATTGGCCGTGAGCGAAGTCTTTAACCTCGCAACGCGAGGCAAGCGCGACTGCGCGCCGCCCGGTCAGGGCGCCCCCGC
>JGI24023J19991_10000355_pt1 | contig 35959 bp, 33 predicted proteins | sample Cruoilmetagenom1_FD_19991 | JGI IMG/M metagenome (IMG submission 19991)
AAAAGACCAATGATGCAATTATTGAAATTACGCAAGCGGTTACTTCGATTAGTGAAATGAATACACAAATTGCAACAGCAGCAGAAGAGCAGAGTGCCGTTGCTGAAGAAATGAATCGTAGTGTGGTACAAATCAGTTCAGAAGCTGATGCAACATTTGAAAATACGAGTGAAACCAGTACGGCCGCAGAACAGATTGATGCCTTGTCGTCTAGTATGCAGGAAATTGTATCTCGTTTTAAAATCTAAAAATGAACAAAGGCTTCGCAAGAAAGGTGAGCCTCCCATTAATAACTGATTAGCTCTGGGCCAATGAAAAATTGCCACTGGTAATGGACCATTAGTAAGTTTTCCAACACAGGGGGCGAAGAACATGTTCGCCTCCTGACACCCATTCAATAATTGATCTGCGCTTCATTAAGCAAGCACCGCTCTATTCTGATCATCGATAGGCAACGTATGGTTTCAATAACAAATACGATTCTTACCCTTACTCTTGGCTGCATAAAGTTTGTCATCGGCACGTTTGAACAAAGAACGCGAATCGTCATCCTTGTTGAGTTCAGCAATACCCAGACTAACGGTCACCCTGCCAACATCGCGAAATTCATGACATTCAACGTCTTTTCGAATCTTTTCAGCCAGATGTACGATACCATCCAGCTCACAGTCCGCACTGATGATTACAAACTCCTCCCCACCATACCTTACCAGATGATCATGCTTCCGGATTGATTCGGCGATCAGTCGGGCGATATCCACCAGCACTTGGTCACCTACCAAATGACCATATTCATCATTGACCTTTTTAAAATTATCAATGTCCAGCACCGTGATAGTCAAAGGCAATAATGTACGCTGAGCACGCAAAAGTAATCCTTCCAGTAACTCCACAAACTTACGGCGATTCATAACGTTGGTGAGCGGATCAGTCTCTGATAGCTTGACCTTTTCATCTATCACGCTTTCCGCTTTTCTAACAACGATATTTGAAATGACATTATCCAGAATCAAGGTCAACTTGTAGATTTCCAGGATATTGATGATCAGTGATAACACCTCGGAATAGGCTTCCCGCTTGAGGTAAAAAAAGATATTTTCGGTATTTGCGACAATACGAAAGCGAATTCGCTCTATATCCGTATGTTGTATTATCGATTCGATATCATCCAGATGATCGAGGATATAGGTATAAAGTGTATCCTTACCCGAGGTTTGCATATCAACCAATCCATCCAACGCAGAAAAATTTCTCTGCTCGATAGCCAGGAGCAAATCCAGCATCCAGCTATAATGTTTGACCAACAGTCTTTTTTCCAGACCAAATGTCGTGCTTTGGGTCATGGCCTGGATTTTTTTTAAGTCAGCTTTTTCACTACGGATAAATACATCGAGATAACCCTTTGCCATAGCCTCAGAGATAAACTCAAACAGTGCATTATTCAACAAGACTATATCCAGATCAGCGATTCTATCATTGATAGTCTCATTGAATTTATCACGTAATATATGCGTTCCACTCAAAAATACTTCGTAGGGAATATCATGCTCATAATGCACGATACCAACGTGATAATAGCGTTTTTTTAAATCCTCTTCAGATTCACGCAAAGTGGAAATGAAGTTTTCCTTCTGCCTTGCAAGCAATAATTTAACTTGCTCTTCATCAGTGAAGTGCTTTGCGAATACCTTATTAGATAAAAGCTCATCATAGAAGTGCTGAAATACATCATCACAATAATCAACAAGACAGCCAAGTTTCGTAAGGTCTAGCGTCTGCATCGGAATCTATACATATATAGCCTATAATTATTATTGACCTCGCTTACCTTATGGCCTGCATCAACTCCCTCTACTATTAACTGTAGCATGAAATAAACAAGAGCACCCACCTATTTAATTGAACAACATCCTAGTTTAAATATTAAATTGGTATATTTCACCTAACTTTAATGCGAAATGAAAAACTTTCTTGCATATTTATTTATCTAGCCCGCAGTGTTATTTCAGATCCAGGGTCATATTTATAAGCTAAGCAAATGGCCTCTTGCCGTGTAACTTTATATGTCAACACCAACAGGTTATATAATGCAAAAGACTTTCGCCTCACAGATTGTATTTTGACCTGAACGTATTAGCCGAAAAAACCTCGGAACCCCTATGTCATCACCATTACTTTGGCTTGTGCCACCCCATCAAATCAAGGCCTGCAAGTCAGGCTTCCTGATACCGACATCTATTTCCCTGACAATGAACTCCACTAATGTCTGCATATTTTCGCATGAAGGCATCCATTCAGGGTCGCCCCCAACTTCCAGACCAATGAGCACCAGATTTTCAGGTAGTTTATTTAATACGTGCGCGAGAGAAAGTGCCTCTGCGACACCAAAGCCGTGAGTTGAGTTTAGTGATTGAACTGATTCAATCTGATCACCTTGCAGTCGCACTATACTACCCGGCTTACCTCCTCCCTTGACCGCATCAATCAAGATAACATTATCATCATCACCCATCGAATCCAACAAGCCAANGCCAGGGCGGTCGAGTGTTGTCAACGTGATTAGCTTTAAGTCAATCGTTTGCTGACTAAAATACTTTTTCAATAAGTGCACTGCATCCCAACCCAATTGATCCGCGCCAAACGGTGAACCAATACCAATAATACTGATTGGCTTCATGAACGCTCTACCTTAATGCGTAAAAAATGGGTTGAACAGGAGATACAGGGATCGTAGTTGCGAATGACCATCTCACCATGCTTGCGTAAGGTGTCATCATCATTATCAAGGCCAAGGTCTTGTAGAGAGTTGCGTAGATCCTGTTCAATACGGGCCTGGTTCTGGCTGGTCGGTGGAACGATGATGGCCTTGCTAATCTTTCCGTCTCCATCACAATCGTACCGATGCCATAGCAAACCGCGCGGAGCTTCCGTGCAGCCGTAACCCGTTCCAGCCTTTGGCTGGACATCAACATAGGGGCTGGCAGGAACAACATAATCACCCAGTATGCGCAGCGCTTCCTGCAACGCATAATAAATCTCCACTGCACGGGCAATAATACTGTGAAACATGTTCTTGCTTGGGAACTGCACACCTGTCGTCTTAATGATCTCAATGATGTTATCGGGTAATTGTTCCAGGTTAAGATTCACACGGGCAAGCGGGCCAACCAGATAAGGCGCATCATGCAGGCTAGCATGCAATGCGCTTGAGTGTGATACCTGGAATTCCCTGAAGTGCTGCTCATACTCCCCAATCGAAATATCCAAACCCTGATTGGAAACCAAGCGCCCTGCGTTCATGGCATATTCATCCGAGTGGTGTAATGCCACGCAGGTAAAGTCCTGTTCCTGGTCTGGCAGCTCAAGGGAGGCCACCCAGTGAATCAGTGCCTCTGCATCCACCATCATGGACGCCAATAATTCAAGGACCTGCGCTACATCCTGCTTTGTCGGCGCATGAAAAAAGCCGCCTACCCTGGCACCCACCGGGTGAACCGAACGCCCGCCAAACAGGCCAATCAGCTGATTACCTGCTGCCTGCAAACGCAGGCCGCGTCTCACTTCGTCCGGGTAGTCTTTTGCCATGGTAATCACATTATCGAAACCCAGAAAATCCGGTGCAGCCAGCAAATGGATATGCAGGGCGTGACTCTGTATCCATTCGCCACAATAAAAGACCCGCCGCATCGCTCTCACCCAGGGACCTGGGTCCACGTCAAATAAGTCCTCGAGGGACTGGATCGCACTCATCTGGTAGGCAACGGGACAAATGCCACAAATTCGAGCGACCATATCCGGCACCTCAGTATAACGATGCCCCTCAAGAAATTTTTCAAACAGGCGTGGTGGTTCAAAGATGCGTAGATGTAATCTTTTTATCTCACCTCCCTGAATATTCAGTTCGAGCGCACCCTCACCTTCGACCCGGGCAAGGATGGGCACATGAATGCTGCGTTCATCAGAGTCAGTCATCGTCAAAAATCTCTACCATGCTGTTTCCTGGCTATTTCCATTGTTTGCCTGCTTGCAAAAAAGGTTCCGCGTGGCTATTGATAAAATGAAAGCGCCTAGCTATTTCATCAGACACCAGACCCAGTCCTTGCAGTCGCCTGCCGAGCGCTTCAGTATTGGCATTTTCCGACGGGCCAAAACAGGCATAACAATCGCGTCCAATACGTGGGCAGATGGCCCCACACCCCGTCCTGGTCACTGGCCCCATACAAGGCAAACCCTGTGTCACCATGACACAGACACTTTGCTGTCGCTTGCACTCCATGCAGACTTTATCCTGATCCTGCGTGGCGACAACACCGAATAGCAGCGAACGTATGGCCATCATGACCTGTTGACCACTGACCGGGCACCCCCACAATTCCAGGTCCACTTTGATATGTGTAGAAATGGGCGTTGATGTCGCTAATGTATCGATATACTCGGGGCTGGCATAGATAGCAGACATCCATTCATCGCTATCACTGATATTACGCAAAGCCTGTAGTCCCCCCGCCGTCGCACAGGCTCCTATCGTAATAAGGGTCTGACTATTTTCACGTATGCGTTGTATGCGTGCGAGATCTTCGCTGCTTGAGATACTACCTTCGATAAAGGCGATATCCACACTGGCATCCACATTGACGATACCTGCCTCGACGAAATGTACGATATCCACCAGGCCCGCCATTGTGAGCAAATCCTCCCCTGCATTCAGAAATGCCAGTTGACAACCATCACAGGATGCGAATTTGTAGATGCCTACCCTGGGTTTCATGTGGAGCCCTCGTCAGAATCCTTTGCTACCAAACAGGTCTTTTAATTCTTCATACGGAAAAACCGGACCATCCTTACAAATAAATTTTTCGCCATATTGACAATGTCCACAATGGCCGATGGCGCACTGCATATTACGTTCCATACTTAACCAGATATCACGTGCATGTATACCGCGTTGCAACAGGTTTTCCACGGTAAAACGCATCATAATTTCAGGCCCGCACATCATGACGGTACTGTTCTCATGATCGAATTCCGCCTGATCCAGCAGTGTAATCACACGCCCGACAATAAATGGCCATGCAGGCCCGGCGACATCAGCTGCCAGCAATACCTGGGTATCCGCCATTTGGCTCCATTGAGAATAACTCTCGCGCCAGATCAGGTCATCTTCGTGTTTGACACCCTGCATGATCACCAGTCGCCCAAACTGTTCACGCCTGCGCATGACATAATGAATCACTGAAACGGCTGGGGCACAACCCAAGCCGCCCGTCATCAACACGATATCGCGGCCTTCGGCTTGGTGTAGCGGCCAACCCCGACCATAAGGCCCGCGAATACCCAGTCGATCGCCTACCTTTAATTTAGCCAGACCGTTGGTGACCCTGCCGACGGCACGAATGGTATGCCCCAACAGGAATTCTTCCTGCGGATCAGAAACAATCGAGATCGGCACTTCACCCACCCCGTATAAATACACCATGTTAAACTGCCCAGGCAGAAATCGATAGTTGGCCTGGATCTCTGGATCTGTAAAACGTAAGTCCAATGTGAAAATATTGCCACATTCTTCAACACGCCCGATGATCTCGGCCTCGTAGGGCAAATAAGGGTTACGATTCATTATCGGCAGCCTCAGATGAGCAGATGACGGCGACTTCTTCCGTTATATCAATCCCTGCCGGGCACCAGGTTATACAGCGCCCGCAACCGACGCATCCACTACGTCCATACTGCTCGTGCCACGAACCCAGTTTATGCGTCATCCATTGTCGATAACGCAAACGCGTGTCTGCACGAATGGTCACACCATGAATATAACTATGTCCCTGTGTGAAACAGGAATCCCAGCGACGACTATGCTCACTGTGCTCACCATCCAGCGCGGGACGCTCGATTTCAGCATGGCAAAAACAGGTGGGGCAAACAGATGTACAGTTACCACAGGATAGACAACGTTCGGCCACCTCATCCCAACGCGGGTGCTCAAGGTTTGCAAACAAGGCAGTATGGACATCAGTGGATGGCATACTGCGTTGCTGGCTTTTACCCGCTAGAATTAACTCCTCGTCTGCTATGTGTTGCTGCTCGGCAGTGACAGCCTGCAGATTTAATCGCTCATAGACGACCCTGCCCCGCTCAGATCCATACCCGACAATAAAACCGTCATCTAATTCGGAGAGAACCAGGTCATAGCCATCGTTTGCTTTTGGACCATCGCCAGTCGACACACAGAAGCAGGTATTCGCAGGATGNCTGCAATTAACGGCCACCAGAAAAAGCCCCTTTCTACGCGCGCCATAATAGGGGTCCAGATAATCTCCTTGCAGAAAATGNTGGTCCTGCAGGCGCAGCGCAGCAAGATCACACCCACGTACACCAATAATTGCGATGTGCTCACTCTCAGGAACCACGGGCGTAAAATCCATATGATTGTCAGCATCGCGCGTCACTGTCCATAACGTCTCCTCCGCTGCAAATAGAAAAGGCTTCAGGGCTTGTGGACCATTGGCCCAGGAAAAATAGCGATCATGGGTAGTGGCCTCGATTCGGTAGGAAGCAGGGCCCTGCTTTTCTATCATACCTTGCGGCAGAGAATCCACGGCATCGATAGTATCGAAAATAATGGCGCCGTCCCTGACCTGTGGCCCTGCACATCGATAGCCTGCATCCCGCAACGTATCGAGCAATACCTGAAATTGGGACCTGGGTAGATAGGCAGTGCCTTGGCTCATTCCTTATCCTGATACCTTATGCATGTCACTTTATTGATTTAGCTCAATAACTATGCGCTCTAACCGCATTATGGTCAATAACAGGATTATGACAAAAAATTGCGGTTACTGCGCATTATCGTAAGCCCCATGATTAAGGCTATACTGTGCTATGTAGTTGCATTAATATGAGTAAACCATGTGCCTCGCCATACCCATGCAAATTGTAGAGATAAACGGATTCAATGCCCGCTGCCAGGCCAAAGGTGTTGAGCGTGAGGTNAGNCTGTTCATGTTACAGGGCGAACCTATTGAAGCGGGGGACTTTGTCCTGATTCATGTCGGCTATGCGATACAAAAAATAACGGAACAGGATGCGCAATCTTCCTGGGAATTGTTTGATGAGATCCTGGAAAACTGACAAACCATCATGCATGAACTTTCCATTTGCCAGAATATCATCTCGCAAGTTGAAGACATTGCGACACAACACAATGCAACGGGGATTGCCTTGATTCGCCTGCAGCTTGGGCCCCTGTCAGGTGTCGAGGCCCCTTTGCTGCAACGCGCCTTTCCTATGGCGATAGCAGGTTCTGTCGCAGAGAATGCGACACTGGAGATTGAGACATTGCCCATTCGGGTACAGTGCAAAAGTTGTCATGCACAAACCGATGCCAGCCCCAATCGTCTTGTGTGCGGGCAATGTGGTGAATGGCAAACGACCATCATCAGCGGCGATGAAATGTTATTGGCAAGTGTAGAGTTAATCAAATAGGCTCATGGAGTTAAACTATGTGCGATACCTGCGGCTGTAATATCACCCCCGGCAATGAGCACCTGATCAAGGGCGATGGCAAACTGTCCACCACTGACAGTGGCAAGGAAGCGATTACGGTATTAAAAAGCCTGTTGTCCGAAAACGATCATCAGGCAGCACATAACCGCGAACACTTTAACCAACAGGGCGTATTGGCCATCAATCTCATGTCATCTCCCGGCTCTGGAAAAACGGCCTTACTCGAAGCGACCATTGAGGCACTCGCCGATGAATTTAATATGGCCGTCATTGAAGGTGACCTGGAAACCGAAAATGACGCTGAACGCATTCGCGCCAAGGGTGTGCCCGCCATTCAGATCAGCACGGGTAGCGCCTGCCATCTGGATGCTCACATGGTACATGATGCGGTACACCAACTGGATCTTGCCACACTTGACATCGTATTCATTGAAAACGTAGGTAACCTGGTCTGCCCGGCAAGCTTCGACCTCGGACACCACCACAATATCACCCTGCTGTCCGTTACCGAAGGCGATGATAAACCGGCCAAATACCCGGTGATGTTCCGCGCCGCGGATCTTTTACTGATCAGTAAATCCGACCTGTTGCAATATCTGGACGATTTCAATCCGGAAAAGGCGCAGCGGCATTTACGCGAACTCGCCAATGATGCAGCAGTGATGGAACTATCGGCAAAAAATGGCGCTGGCCTGTCGCCATGGTACGACTGGATACGCAAGGAATACAACAAGGTAAAACTGCCTCAACCCGGTTTTTTCAAACGGGTCAATATTTAGAGCAGCCCCCGATGCCTCTCAGTGCAAAACAATGGCTGCAAAAAATACGCGACCTGCCTTTACCCGATAAAGTACGTATCCTCAATGTCTGCGGCGGGCATGAGCGCTCCATCAGCACCGCGGGTTTACGCTCTGTTCTTCCCGCCAACATTGAACTGATACCCGGCCCGGGCTGCCCGGTATGTATTTGCCCGGAAGAGGATGTATACGAGGCTATCCAGCTTGCCTTGCACGAAGACATTATACTGGTTGCCTTTGGTGATATGCTGCGAGTACCGGTCAATGTGGCTAAAGGTGAAGTACGCTCCCTGATGCAAGCCAAGGCAGCGGGTGCCGATATTCGCGCTATCGCTTCTCCCATGGAAGCAGTCAGCATTGCCACAGATAATCCTCAACGCAGTATTGTTTTTTTTGCTGCCGGCTTTGAGACCACAACAGCACCTGTGGCTGCNATGGCAGCCGAAGGCATNCCGGAAAACCTGTTACTACTCATGTCTGGTCGACTCACCTGGCCAGCCGTAGCCCTGCTACTTGATGAGGAACAAGCCGGTTTTGATACCCTGATAGCGCCTGGGCATGTCGCGACCGTCATGGGGCCTGGTGAGTGGGATTTTGTCGTGACAAAACACCACATTCCAACGGCGGTAGCGGGTTTTTCAACGGAAAGTCTACTGGCCGCATTTTACTCTACACTACGCCAATTACTCGAAGACAGACCTTTCCTGGATAATTGTTACCCTCAATCCGTCAGGCCTGAAGGTAACCCGATCGCCAGGAAGATATTGAATGACGTCATGGACATAACTGATGCCAACTGGCGTGGTATCGGCAAAATTCCCCGATCCGGATACGAGTTGAATGCAGGGTACGCTGAACATAATGCGCGCATTCAACTGCCCTCTTATGCCGACAATGAGCGCAAGCGCGTTGGCGAGATGCCGCCCGGGTGTGACTGTACACGTGTCGTATTAGGTAAAATCTATCCCGCAGAATGTCGTCTGTATGGTACTGCCTGTACACCCCAAAACCCGATTGGTCCCTGTATGGTGTCGGATGAAGGGGCCTGCAGAATCTGGTGGAGTAGCGGTATCCGCGCAGCACAAGAAAAAACCGGCTAGTCTCATCGTCTCGTGTATCGCCGATATTTGTCTGCCATCACAATCACAAAAGTGGCCGCGACGGCCAATAGTAAAACACCAAAGGCTGTTGCTACCTGGTTGAGTAATTGGGGAGCAAACAACAACACGCTACCCAACAACAACATCATCAAGCCCGACAACAGTTTCATCACCCGCCCTTCATGCTCCTGGAGTTTTCTCTTGCCCAGGGTTATAGCAAAAATGGCGACGATCGTGGCGAGCGGAATAATGTATATGAAGTTATACAATAAAAGATACAGGTAATAGTCACTCACCGGGATCTCTTCCAGTGTTAAAATGCGTGTAAATACCATTGGAAAACCGGCCGTACATAAAAACTCATACAAGTTGGCAAAGATCGCCAATGTAACGGCCCCTGCCATCATGGCAACGATACTGCGCCTTTCCAGGAGACCACGCATTCTTTGAAATAATCCTGGCTTCGCAGCGTCAGGAATGGACAAGGAAACGCCCTGTTTAAACCAGAAGTAATCCTTGATATTGACCAATGAAATCGTGATCGCGACAAGACCTGCCCCCATCGTTATCCATGTTAATTGCCCTATCAGCAAAAAAACATTCAGCCAGGCCGCCATAAACAAAAAATACATCAAACCGGAAATGAAGACGAAGACCCCGCCCACCATCACGATACGCAATCGGCTTTGCGCATGTACCATCATGCTCAAAAGAAAAAGTAAAACAAAAAATGCACAGGGATTAAAGGCATCCAGGCCGGCAATAATGATGGTCATCATCGGTAGTGAGAAGTCACGAAGTTCCAGTGTGCCCAAAAAAGGAATAGGTATACTGACCTGACTGGCATCTTCAAGTAATTGCGCCTCGCGAAATGCCTTTAACGTACCCCCGGCCAGTATATCCTGGTGACATGTATGCAAATCTTTCTCCAAAGCCTCGGCCATGGTGCCCCCCATATCGTAGCCTACCAACATCGTTTCACAAAAAAGGAACGCGGGAACTGACCTTGCTTTCTGTAATAGATAGGAGGACATTTGTCGATATTGCATAGCATTTTCGGGAAACTCGGTGACTTCGAGTGAATGCAGAATCAGCCAGTCGTTTTCTTCTGCCAGTAACTCCACATAGGGTTTCGCCATCAGGCAATGCGGGCATTTTTTGGACCAGAAAAAGTAGAGGTGTATCTGTGGATTGCCTGATGAATCGTGGGTAATCCAGGCGGCTTCATTCGCGTAATGCTCAACTGAAGCCGTCGCTGAAGATGACATCAGGCTAATGGCTAGCGCAAAACAGAAGAAAAATATCCTAAGCAATGGCATAGTTGACATGACCTATGATTGTCCTGTCTCATAGTATCCATACTTTTGTGACAGACTCAATTCAAAATGACTTATGAGCACACATAAATCCCAAGCCCCCGACATCCTCTCGATCGCCTTGATATTAGGTGGACAGGTACAGGGAGTGGGTTTCAGACCCTTCGTTTATCGGCTTGCGCACGCCTACAACATTCAGGGTTGGGTGCAAAACCGCTCAGGTGAGGTCAGGATTCTGGCTCAAGGCGACGCCGGACAGCTGGAACATTTTATCACTGCCCTGGTGTCCCAGGCACCGCCTTTGTCACATCCGCTTATCCTGGATAAAATCCATGTCACAGCACCACACTCAAGGCAATTTACCATCATGGATAGCAAGCCCGATAGTAAAGCCAACATCCACATCCCGACGGATTATTTCACCTGCAATGATTGCCTGCAGGAACTATCTGACCAAAACAATCGCCGTTACCACTATCCCTTTATTAATTGCACCCAATGTGGACCACGCTACACCTTGATCAAGCAACTCCCTTACGACCGCGCAAATACCACCATGGCAGCCTTTACGCTTTGTAGCGATTGCCAGAGAGAATACCAGGACCCACTGGACCGACGCTTCCACGCCGAGCCTGTTGCCTGTCCTGCCTGCGGGCCCAGACTGGAATTTCAGGATACAGAGGGTATTATTACTGATAACGATGCAGCCATTAACATGACTATTTCAGCCTTGCGCAACGGCCAGGTGATCGCCGTAAAGGGTATTGGCGGTTATCACCTGTTATGCGATGCACGCAATGAGCTGGCCATTCAGCATTTGCGCCAGCAAAAAAACAGGCCACACAAACCACTCGCTGTCATGTTTCCTCTGCGAGGTGAAGATGGACTCGATGCACTACGCCACGACGTCGTACTGGACAAGGCGCATGAAAAAATGCTCCTTGACCCTATTCGCCCTATTATCCTGTGCCAGCAAAAGTCGACATCAAGCCTGGCGTCACAGCTTGCCCCAGGACTGAATGAAATGGGTGTGATGTTACCTTACAGTCCATTGCATTTCTTGCTTCTCGATCAATTTGATGCCCCTTTAATCGCCACTTCAGCCAACATCAGTGGTGAACCTGTTCTGACAGATCCCGCTGAGGCCACGCAAAGGCTGGCCGCTATCGCACAGGGGTTTTTACACCATAACCGCCCCATACAACGGCCTGCCGATGATCCGCTATACCATGTGGTACAAGAACGACCCCGCGCCATTCGACTGGGGCGGGGCAATGCGCCGCTTGAATTAAGCTTACCCTTTACACTCGATAACACCCTACTGGCCGTCGGTGGACATATGAAAAATACGATTGCCCTTGCATGGGAAAATCGTGTCGTGATATCACCCCATATAGGCGAGCTGGGTTCACCAAAAAGTCTGATGGTTTTTGAACAGCTTATTAGTGACCTGCAATCCCTGTATCAAATATCAGTTGATAAAATCCTCTGCGATGCGCATCCTGCATATGCCAGTACAAAATGGGCAAAAAACAGTGGCCTGCCTTATCAAGAGGTTTTCCATCACCACGCCCATGCCTCAGCCCTGACGGGTGAATATCCGACGGAGGAAAACTGGCTGGTATTCACCTGGGATGGTGTCGGCTACGGTATGGATGGAACACTATGGGGGGGAGAGTCTTTTTATGGGCAGGCAGGAAACTGGCAAAGAAAAACCAGCTTCAGACCATTTTATCTACCTGGCGGGGAAAAAGCGTCCCGCCAACCCTGGCGCTCTGCACTCTCCCTGTGCTGGGAAACGAATACAGGGTGGGACGCAATGGAGAACACGACTAATACCGACCTGGAGTTACTCCAACAAGCCTGGCGACAAAAACTCAACTGNCCACAAACAACAGCAGCAGGTCGCCTGTTTGATGCAGCATCCGCATTGACAGGACTGGTNATGGATACCAGCTTCGAAGGTCAGGGGCCGATGCTGCTGGAAACTGTTGCAAGGGGTAAAAAGCAAGCACCTGTTACTTTACCTTTATCGTTAGACGAGGATAATATCTGGCGAAGTGACTGGTCAACACTCATACCGATGTTGCTTAATAAAACCCGCAGCATTGAAGAACGCGCCAACTGTTTCCATACCAGCATGGCCGCGAATCTACTCGATCAGGCAAGATTAATGCGAGAACAACATGGCCACTTTGCCGTAGGACTGGGTGGCGGTGTGTTTCAAAATCGCCTGTTAACAGACATGGCCATCGAGCTATTGGAAGAGAATGGCTTTAATGTTTACCTGCCTACACGCGTACCCTGTAATGATGGTGGCTTGTGTTTTGGACAAATTATCGAGGGCGGCCGTCGTCCTGAAGATCAGATTGAGGTTTAGTATTCTATGTCACATATAACACTGGCGCATGGTAATGGCGGGCGCTTTATGCGCGAACTGATCGAAGACGTTTTTGCCCGCCATCTGAAAAACCCATTACTCGACATCAAGGCAGATGCCACTACCCTGCCCGCTGACAGCCTCAACGGTGATATTATGATAACGACGGATGGCTTCACAGTACAACCGCTGGAATTTCCTGGTGGTGACATTGGCTCACTCGCCATTCACGGTACCGTGAATGATCTATCGGTAGCCGGAGCAAAAGCAAAATATCTGAGCCTTAATGTTATTATCGAAGAAGGCCTTGAACTGGCAGTACTCGAACGTATTGTTGTGAGCCTGGGTAAGGCTGCGGTGGAAGCAGGCGTACATATTGTAGCCGGTGATACCAAAGTGGTTCCCAGGGGTGAAGGCAGCGGCGTGTACCTGGCGACAACAGGTATCGGCATAAAAGATCCCACGCTCGACCTGGGTATGCATCGCATCCAGACAGGCGATGCGATCCTGGTGAGTGGACCTGTTGGCGATCATGGCATTGCTGTGATGCTGGCACGTGAACAATTTGGTCTTAAAGGCGATATTCAATCTGACAACGCCAATGTCTATCCATTAACACAATCACTCCTGCACCTGCATGGCCTGCGTTTCATGCGTGACCCTACACGTGGTGGGCTCGCGACTGTCCTCAATGAGATTCATACCTGCAGTGGTTTTGGGATCAGGGCACATGAGTCTTCCATCCCTATACGCGAACCCGTGGTCTCTGTGTGCGAGATTCTAGGCTACAACCCCCTTTACCTTGCCTGTGAAGGACGCGTGGTCACTGTCATCGATAACGCGCAGGCAGGACAGGCATTGGGCATCTGGCGCTCCCTGGAACAGGGTAAGGATGCCGCTATCATCGGCCATGTCTCCAGCAGCGATTCAAGAGTGATACTGCAAACCGAACTGGGGGGCGAGCGCTACCTGGAAGAACTGGAAGACGACCCGTTACCGCGCATATGTTGATATAACTACANACACTCATGGCGTGTTTTAAAAACAACGTCATTCAAATTTTCATCAATAGTCACCCTACTCCTTTAATGCGAATTAACCCGGCCTTGTTGACCAAATGAGATTCCTTGACTAGTCTTTAATGGTCGTTCGACATTCATGACATAGATAGCCATACGTGGCGGCTGAAAAGCAAGGAGTAAGACATGTCAAAAACTATCAAACTTAAAGCAGCTAAAGGTGTCAGCCTCATCAACATGAAGGAAGATGACATACGTCAGCTGGTTGAAGAGCAAGCTGATGTCGCGTTGAAACAGCTCCCTAGTGAATTACGATTCTCCGACGTCAATTCCATTATGCTGGAATCCAACCCGGCCGAAACAAAAGAGGTCGGTGGCTGGGCTAAATGGACACGCGCATGTTGTGATAAACGTCGCCGCATTGAGGACTTCACCAACCCTGTACTGCCAGAATTAACGGACGGTATCAGCGGCCTTGAACGCTCACTAAAACAGGATCATTTTGATTCCAATCTGTCTACGAGCGCCACTGCCAAAGGCCTGAAAGTCAAACGAAAAACGTCGAAAAAACGTAAAACTATTAGCAAAAAGAAACCCAGGTAAGCTGCAAAGCATTGCAGTGAACCTGATAATTACCACGGAATGACCTGGTAAGGATTAGCTATGCGCGTTCATCAAGCCAGTATGTTTGAGTCGCTTCTACCCGTGCAGACATTTGAACCCTCACGTCTGCAATGGCTACCACGGGGCAATAATCTTTTGGTAATGGACCGCACGACGGGGCGCTGGGTCATGCTTCCCAAGGCACTGGAGCCGGTGGTGCGTTTACTCGGAACCCATTTTTCTTCTAACGACGATGTCTCAACGCAACTCAAGGATCAGGCTGGCAAGCTCCGTCAAGCCCTGATGGAGCGGAATATCGGCAGTGGTGAACGAAAATCCTTTGATAACTTCAATACATTAATCATAAAAGTCACCAAGTCATGTAATCTTGCCTGCACCTACTGCTACGACATCGANTCCGGGGAAACGCCCCAGGCCATGGATACAGAATTGGGTCTTCAGGCCATCCGTCAGGCGATCGATTTGTGCAATGGCCATCTACAAATTATTTTTCATGGTGGTGAGCCCATGCTGGTCTGGGACACCATCGAGCAACTGGTCATTGCCGGTGAACACTATGCCCGTGAGCAGGACGTAGACATCGAATTTACCGGACAAACCAACCTTACCTGCCTGACGGATCGTAAGGTGAAATTTTCTCTGGATCACCAACTGAACTGGGGAACCTCCGTGGATGGGCCACAAGCACAAAATGATGTCTTTCGTGTCAATCTCCGCGGCGATGGTAGCCACCGTTTATTCGAACGGGCCTTGCAGCGTTACCCGGAGTTTGTCCGTCGTTGTGGAGTCATGACCGTTATCACCTCTGCCACCCACGATCAACTCTTAAATACGGCACGCTATTTCCATGACCTGGGAATGGCAGCCTGGGACTGGTCCCTGTTCCAGCCAATCGGCAGAGGACGTGATTCAAATGTCCACGATTTCGATATTGAAGTACTTAAATCTGCGTGGGAAGCGTTATTGGTTGCCGTAGAGTCCGGGGAATTTACCGGGTTTCCTGTGCACCCGGTATTAAAGTATCTCAATAACTTTTACCATACACCGGGTACCAATATGTGTATGCGACCGCAATGCGGGGCTGCAAGGGACCTGATGTCAGTGTCCAGCGACGGGCGCATCGAGGCCTGCGATGCCCTCGATCCTGTCGGTCCCTATGCCAACCTCGGCCACCTGAGTAACACTTCGCTGCAACAGGCGCGCACCAGTGATACCGCCCGGACCATCCGTCGACGCAATGTAGAAACAGGCCGTTGTGGTTCCTGTATCTGGTATGGCGTGTGTGGTGGCACTTGCCTTGCCCATGCCAACGGCTTGCATGGGATTTGGGATGACGCATGCGCCATGTCTTTATTGGCATTCGAGCAGATTTCCAACTCATTGGCAAACAGCGACTCATTAATCTCTTACATGGAAAGTATTGAATAGAATGCAATGTGATTTCCAACAAACACTACTGGAATACATGAGTGATGTAGTCGGTCGATGCATGCTGTCCAACTTGTCTGATCAAGGAATAGACAACATAGCCCGATGCATGACGCAAATCGATCCCTACAACAACTGCGGACATCTGCAAGCGGCATTACGCCTGGCAGGTGGATCAGGAAGTGCAAGGGAAATTCTAGCTCACCAGCTCTGGTGTGTCGTACGGGATGCCAAATGGTGTATGGGTTCACTGCAGCGTCAACCATTACAAGACTCTGTGAATATTGAAGGTGCAGAATGGTTCCGAGAAACCATTGGCAGCCCCACCATTATATTGGCCCCTATGATGCTTGGCACGGTTGATGCTGTGTATAGCGCACAGGCTGCACTCCAACGCCTGGCACCCAATCGACCCTGTCTCTTCTATGGTGAAGAAATGGAGACTTTGTTTCTACGCTTACCGGATTTGCGCCAGGCTTTTGCACAGCCTGGACGTCGCTTACTACATCAAATCCTGCAAACACTGGAGCAAAGCGGTGTATTTATGACCTATCCTGATTTTGTCTACCAGGGACATCGCGCACTCGATGTCGAAATGTTTGGCGTACCGCGGGGACTATCCACCAGCTTTGCGTCAATTTGCTCACGTCCCGGCACCCAAATACTTCCCGCGTTGCAAACCAGATCAGAGGACGGTATCTCTATTCGTTTTTTTGAACCTTTCACGCTGGACTCAAGCGCAATTACGTCGGAGGAAAAAAACTTACAACAACGAGTCTGTGCACAACTGTTAACCACGGTGCTTGAAAGTTTGATTTGTCAGGCACCATCTCAATGGTTACTGCTAGGCACACTGACATCTGAAGCACCACAAATGGCGATGCAAAATAATATGAATGCTGCGAATGTGCATTCAAGCTAAACCATTTCAAGTCGACCTATTAAAAAGAGGTAAGCACCCACCGACTCGAATGGTACTTACTGAGGCAATATTGGTACTGGCTACCATATTCTGGGACTAACAAAGATACAGCAGAACGATTATATCACTCTTAACATCACCTCAGCTTTCCCTCAAATAATTCTTTTTTAGCAATAAGCGAGTCATGAATAAACGTCAATAATGTCCTTACCCTTGATGTATTTCGCAAATCGGAGTGAGTTAACACCCATAGTTCACTTGTTAATTCTTCCAGTGGAGGCACAACACGCACCAATTTTTTCTCTCGATCTCCAATAAAACAAGGTAATGTCGCCACGCCCAGACCTTCTTTCACGGCATCTCTGACTGACAGAATATTATTACTGCTAAAAACAATCTTTAGTGCGGATTTTTTCTTTTTACTTAATACTGTGGCAGGTAACCAATCCATTTGATCATCCGTTATTAGCCAGTCATAGGCGTCAAGATTACCCTGCTTATGTTTATTTAAATAGGCTCGGGATGCATAGATACCACTTTTGAAATCGCATATCCGACGCCCGATACTCGTATCCGGTGGTTTTCGTGTAACCCGAATAGCAAGATCAGCTTCACGTCGTGATAACTCCAGTGTGTTACTGGTGGCGATGAGATCGATATGAATATCCGGGTGCAATTTACAAAAACCGGCTAAAAATGGACCGAGCAAGGTTAATGATAGTCCCGCAGGAGCGGTAACGCGGATGGTCCCTTTCAGGCTCAGATCCTTACCCAGGATCTCTCGCGTCAAGCCGAGCACATCGACCTCAATACTCTCAGCGGTATGCATAGCTGCCTCACCGGCTTCTGTCATAAGGTAACCATGAGGCAACCTATCAAAGAATCGAACACCCATCTTTTCCTCGATGGCATTAATTCGCCTGAAAACTGTGCTGTGATTAAGTTCCAGTAACCTTGCAGCAGCAGAGAGGCTACCTGTTCGACATATTGCCAGAATTATTTTCAGATCACTCCATTCCATAATCGATAGCATGTTTCAATATTTGCAATATTGCAAATATATTTTTCAATTTTGCCTAATTACATTGCAATTATCAACAGTATAGGATGGTAGTACTTTAGAATCACCAGAGTGAAAAATGTCATTCCAGCATAAAAATAAAAACATATGATTACATACAAGCCCTCGAAAAATTCAACAAGTGCAGTTAGCAGGCATGGTTTGCTAGTAGTGGTTAACGGCAACAGAATTTCTACTCACATACTGGTTACAAACAATCCCCTCAATGTGAATATCACACTGGCACATACCTATACGAAAACAGGCTGTATAACACCTGGTTGTATTATATAAATGCTAATAACATATCGCATATGGGACTTACCGTTACGTCTGTTTCACTGGCTGCTCGTCATCACCCTTATCACCTCCTATATTACTGGCACTCTAGCTGGGTTGTGGCTAGAGTGGCATATCCACCTCGGTGTTTTCATACTGTCATTGATCGTGTTTCGTATAGCCTGGGGGTTTTTGGGAAGCACTTACTCGCGCTTCAGTAGTTTTTACCTGGCTTTCCGTCGATTAAATACCTTTTTTTTATCTCCCCAACCAAAAATAGGTCATTCGTCATTAGGAGCTTTATCGATTTTTGCAATGCTGGGATTAATTCTAATTCAAGCTATCTTTGGCCTGTTTGCACTGAACGACGAGATAGATATTCATGGGCCATTATATGCCTTGGTGAGTTCATCCTGGAGTGAGCGCCTGACAATATGGCACTCACAAATCATCAATGTACTGCTACTCCTTGCAGGTCTGCATATTATTGCTATTGGCTATTACTCCTGGTTCAAACAACACAATCTCATAATCCCGATGGTGACTGGAAAAATACAGGCCCCTGATACAGTCAGGTTTGAGCCGGTATATGGCGGTGGAAAAATAGCACTACTGATTTCCAGCAGTCTTGCTGGTCTGTTATTTTGTGTCCTCGAAAGTGACACGCTATTAAGTTGGGTATTGAACCAATTTGACTGATACAACCACACATGACCACCACTCACAACAGCATTTAGCATCAAGCCTGAAAAAATATTTTTTGTTCAACACACCACAATAGGAGTCATTCATGAAAATTACAACGACACTACTGGCCTTATGCATCATAACCGCCTCAACCATCACGATAGCTCAGCCCAAACCTGAGGACCAGATAAAATTTCGTCAGTCTGGTATGATGTTCATGCGTTGGAATATGGGCATTATAAAAAGCCAGGTCATCAAAAACCCGCAAAGCTATAACAAAGAGAGCGTCATCAAATCTGCCAATACGATTGCAGCCATTGCAAATTCAGGAATCGAGTCTCTATTCAACACTGAAAGCGCAACTGGCAAGGGTTGGAAAGATACGCTGGTTAAACCTGAATACTTTGAACAACGTGAAGAAGTAGAAAAATACATAAAATCGTTCACTGAACAGGCCAACAAGTTAGTAACTACTGCCAATACAGGTAATCCAGGCCTGATAAAAAAACAGTTTGCTGAATTGCTGGATGCCTGCAAGGCTTGTCACAAAAAGTTTCGCAGCAAGAAAAAATAAACACTGACCAATACCTCCCGGGTAACATTAACTTAGATCAAGAGGTCAATATTCAAACCTCCAGCAGGGTGTTGGAGGTTTGTGGCTCTCAAAACAGAGCATTTCAGCTCGTAGAAACTGGTGAACGGGCAATTTTCGGGCTCACTTCCAAAGCAACCAAGGCGTATAGTCGCACCTCAGTTATGCTTAATATCCAACCCGCCACCTTCTCAACCTTATTCAGCTGATATTCACTGGCGACGAGTTTTTTAACTAAAACTACAATACGTTTATTATCAGTGGATTTTGCCACGTCGGGATCAAGCTGTGACAGTGCGCGTTCAATAACATTCAATAAGGCATCACCCGTTTGGTATTCAGGATGCGCATCGAGATAGGAACGTCCGATGCGTGCGGCCGCTTCACGGTCGCCAGTCAGGCCAGGCATCGCCGCTCTAATATAATCCGTTTGCTGTGATGAGACGCTGGCGGCATCACGGCCCGGATCCGTACAACCGACGATCACGGACGCTGCTACCGACAGCAAAAAGCGGCGACGGGTAATTGGATTATTGTTGTCCAGAATCATAGCATCTTCCCTTTCAGATGATCAGCAAGTCGCAATGTCAGCGCCACCAGTGTCAATGTCGGATTAGCTGAACCAGATGTAGGAAACACCGAGCTGCCCGCTATATACAGGTTATCGACACCATGGACCTTGCCATTACTGTCAACCACGCCTTGTGATGGGTCATTGCTCATACGTGTTGTACCCATGTGGTGACTGCCACCCCCAACAGGTTGCGGCCAGTCGCCTTCATCAGCGATTTTAGTCAACACGCGCCCGAGACCCAGCGTGCCAAATTCCAGGGCCAGGGAACGCATATGGGTATAGAAACTGACACGATCGAGTTCCGTCAGGCGCCAGTCGAGCTTGATGCGCGCCAATCCCAATGCGTCACGCTGGGCAGACAGACTTACGCGGCTGTCAGGATTAGGCGACTGCTCACAGGAACCGCCGACACCCAACCAGGCACCCAGCTCCACCGGGTCTGTTGATGGGTTATTATTTAAAAAACGCCGTGCGGCCAGTAACATGTCACGGTGAGTATGCGCCTGATCATCACCTGCTGCCGGCGGTTTATCACGACGGTATTTATTAGCTACACCCATCATAAAGGTGGCACTAAGCAGGCGCTGTTCACGCAGGAAAGATGACGTTGGATTACAGGCTATCTGTGCCATTCTTCCCTGGTCCATGACCCTTGATATCAATATCTTCGGCCAGCGGGATAAATCGGCGGTCACGATTTCTACAAAATTAACAAGATGTGGATGCTCCATGAAATAGCGACCCACCAGACCCTTATGATTACCCAACCCGGCCTTGACTACATCGCTGGACAACAATAACAACCGTGCATTTTCCAGCCCACCCGTGGCGAGGACATAGGTACGGGCCTTGACCTGATGCTTCAGACCCGTGAGTGTGCGGATGTCCAGTTGGTGCACGCCACGGGCATCTTCCGAGGCGGCAATGCGTGTCACGTTGGCGTTCAACAATACCTGAATGTTGTCTGCGCGTTCGAGGTCATCTCGATAACGTTCGCCAAAATGCGTCGGCTTGCTGAAATGTACGAACTGCCATTGCAGACGCCCACTTGCAGGTGTCGGAATGGCTTCGCCAGTTGCCTCTTGCCAGTAGGCGGTGTCACTAAAACGTCCAGGCGCTATTTCAACGATCTCTTCTGCCTGTCTGTACCAGGATTCAAGTTCACTGAAAGTGAGTGGCCAGCCACTATGAGGCACCCAGTCACGGGGTTCAAAATCGATCGGCTCCAACGGGCGACAATAACCGCCCCAATGATTGGAGCTGCCACCCAAATAACGTAATCGGGTGGCAGTAGTTGAATAATTAAGTCCTGCATTCTCACCCTCATACAGCGATTGTACTTCCTGGTCAGGCTCCATTCCGCCAGATTCTATCAGACAGATTCGTAAACCACTGCCAGTCAGTGCACGTGCCATGGTAATACCGGCGACACCACCTCCAATAATAGCAAGGTCCGCCTCTAAGAGAGAATGATCGGGTAAAGTACGTGCATCAATGAACATTGGTTTCTATATCCTTATAGAAGAGAAGAGATAATAAAAGCACCGAAAGCAGAAGACTATCACTATTCCACTGCCCCGACCGAGTCGGGAATGCGTTCCAGCAACGCTGGAATATATCTTACATTGGACATTTATCACAATGATTTTTCAAGACCCATCAGATTTCAGTAACAGGCGAGTGGCTTTTGTGACAGTAGGCATTGACTGCTTGCTTATGTTTGCGATATGAAATAAATCCATAAGGTATTAAACAGTACTTATCTAATCCTTATCACTTTACTTGAGGCTACCGTTAGCCTGTTAGCCTGTTAGTAAACAGCAAAAGCATAAAGAAGCCTGGCTTGCCATGCGCATCAGCGAATACACCAGTACACCACGCCTTGCTGCTGCAGAAATTGCTCAGCGTGCTCACCTTTGAGCATGGCCAAAGTAGCCAGGATACCCGCCTCGGTACACGTCCCTGCAGCCACAGTCACCGAGTGTGGGGCATTGGTCACTGGCCACCCTGTGGTTGGATCCAGGATGTGGCCATAGCGGATTCCATTTTTTAATACATAACGTTTTGCATCGCCGCTGGTGGCAATACCTCCACCGGATAACTCATATTGCTTGACAGCTGTTTGTGTCGACTCCTGCCTTTTTACATGTTCAGACTCAGGGTCCTCAATGCCGACAAACCACCCCGCCCCATCCAGTCTGGGTTTATTGACAAGCATATCGCCACCAAAGTTAACCAGCAAGCTGGCATCACTACTCTGTTGTAATAACATGGCGGTACGATCAACGGCATATTCCTTGGCGATGCCACCCAGGTCTATTTGCATGCCTTCGGGCAGTGATATAAACGGGTTTTTCCACACAAGCTTGTCCCAACCCACACGCTGTAGTAACGTCTCTACAGTTGATCCATCGGGGATATTATCGCTGCCATCAAATGTCCACGCCTCGCGTAATACGCCTGAGGTTATATCAAACTGCCCCTCACTCAATTGATAACATTGCCCGGCATAGTCAAACAGGCCCGCCAACTCTTGATCAACCTCGACATCCTGACCATACGAGTGGTTAATTTGATAAATAATATTATCCTGGCGATAACGGCTAAACGTTTGCTCTATACGTTTGGCCTCGTCACATGCCTGTTGAGTCAGTGCGCGCGCCTGCTTCGCGGTTTTCACCTCCATGAGAATCTCACAGGGGCTGGCCATGGCCGTAAAACGGCCTATCCAGTAACCCTCTGATTGTTGAAGAGTCATATCAGTTGATGACATGCCAGGCATTCCCCGTAATTAAAAAACAGGATACTGTCGTGTTGCAAAACCAAGAGATAAAACAGCGAAGGGAATAGTCGCATAAAAATAATGCCACGCCAATGATTTAAGGGACCCCTGATCAATTCATGGACCGGTATCTGGAGGCCGGGCTGTTCCTGGCCCTACGTCGGAAATCTTGCTATTAGCAACAATCTCTGTCCAATTCGGAACTAAGCAGATGCCCCCTAAATGATTGACGTGACATCGGTGGCGTGTAATTTAAAACCGAAGTGAATAACTCAGCTGTACAATAGCCGCATCGACATCCGGCAAATCACCTTCGCCATCACTCACCTGTTTCATGAATTCGCCACGGATACTGAATTCACTATCTTTATCGATCGCCATACCGTACTTCAAACCTAGGGTTGTCGTCGTCAATTTGCCCAAACGATAATCAGCACTGGCAAATTGCGGGATCGCACCGTCTATCAGATTGTAATGATAAAAATCAGCCTCGTCTTGTACGTAATATCTGACATGGGGCTGAAGGAAGGATTTTTCACCCAGATCCATTCGATATTTAAGATCGATGGTATGCGACTTGATACCCCAGTCATCCCAGTAGTAGCGATAGGAACCACGTAATACATCCTTCTCAAACTGATGTACCGTACTCCAGTACAAGGCATGTCGGGTACGACTATCCGGGCGATGTTCATACAAATAGGGATCACTTGCACGTAAATTACCCGACACGCCATCAACTACACTGAGGATCTTGTAGGGGTCGGTAAGATATCCGCTGTCTTTTCCAAATGAATAATTAAATTGCATCAGTGTCTTGCGATCAATTACCTGTGTAACACCCAGAAAGACATCCGCCACATCCTTTGTATCATCACTGCCTACCTCGGTCTTTGAGGTCGCTGTGGTCAGTGGCATGGCAGATAAACCCAGTGCAATACCACCCACTGGATCGACATTGTCCTGGTTATAGGATACGCCCGTCGTCAGCGTGGTATTGCGTTGGTTAAAGTCCCAGTTCAGCATGGCAGAGGCGCCAATAGAAGTATAATCGTATTCACTGGATACATTGGCGCCGAACACACCACGAATATTATTGCTTAATGGTTTTTCCCACTCAATATTAAAGGCCACACGGGTATCCAGGAACGTCGGATCCAGCGGTGTTTCATTGGCACTGGTGGTATATGTTTCATTACCTGAGGGCGAAGTAAATGTCTGTGCGGTATTTTGCGCGGTTGCACCATTGGCGGACGAACCGGTCAATGAATCCACGACTAGACGCATGTTCAGAAACTCATCTTCACTAATCTCCTTCCTGGCGCGGATAACAGGCTCAACCACGGTCACCCTGTCTTTTTCTGAATAAAACAGAATTGAGCTGTCCAATTCCCAGCCGGATGGTTCATCTGCGGCCATGACTTGCTGCGTCGTCATAGTCAACATGGACGTTGTCGCCAACGCCAGCGCCTTCCTGATTGAAGCCTGTTTTTTTAATTGCATCCGCAACCTCCACCACCGACACCGCGGCCACCACTGGCACTTTCCTTGCTGTAATAGATATGTTCATCCAGATAGGTATCCAGAGGATAGGGGTCTACCTGCATTTTCTTCTGCGCAAGGACATCGCGATCCCATGGCTGTACTCCCAGCGAAGTGCAACCACTGATCGTGATCGCAACAAGCAATATTAATAATTTCATGTTACCTGACATAAAGCATTTCCTGTTGTTACTGTTTCAATTCATTTTTGATCGACATTTCCAGCTTGTTCTTGTCCTTACCCCTGAAGCCAAGATGCTTTAGTTTCAGTTGTCCATCCCTGCCAATCAGATAGGAACCAGGCATACCTTTTAATCCGAATTGACTGGCCAATAGCCCTTCCGGATCGTAGGCAATCGTAAAATTGGCCCTGTATGTTTTCAGGAACTGATCAACCAGCTGCCTGTCTTTATCCAGATTGACCGCAATGATTTTGAAACCCTGATCGCCATAACGCTCCTGCATTGCATTCATCCACGGAAATGACTTTCGACACGGCGTACACCATGAAGCCCAGAAATCCACATAGACCACCTGGCCGCGAAGATCACTGGCTTTTATTATTCCTTGATTGGTTGAATAAGAAATCTCTGTGGCAGTCCAGGCCATAGCAGAAAATGACAAAATGGTAATCAATAAACATAAATTTAAAACAGACTGTCTGATATACTGCATATTGCAAAACCGCCCTTTTCTCGGCATACGAGTTCCAATAGCTTAAGATAATGGATCTACCTTAATATTTTCTTAAGAATTCCATATAGGCTATTTTCATGTTTCCGTTGATTATTTTGCCAAACCTTAATAAATCTTAAGACTTTTTATCTGTAATGCTTCATCATTACTGCAATACAACACCCACACTGATTTGGCTAATGACAAATGAGACTACTACTGGTTGAAGATGATGAGATGTTAGGTGACGGCCTAAAGGTTGGCCTCAAGCAGCAAGGCTATACCGTTGAGTGGCTAAGGGATGGCGAGAGTGCCGAACGTGCACTCAATCACAATACTTTTGATATCGTCATACTGGATTTAGGACTGCCACGGCTTTCCGGACTGGATGTACTGAAAAGCATTCGCAAACGAGGTATCGCCACGCCTGTCCTGGTACTGACTGCACGCGACGCCGTCCATGACCGTGTCAATGGCCTGGATAGTGGCGCTGATGATTATATGATCAAGCCATTTGATCTGGACGAATTACATGCCAGACTACGTGCTTTACATCGACGCCAATCGCAACAGACCGAGCCCGAACTCAAACATGGAGCTATCGTCCTCAACCCGGCTTCCCACCAGGTTAGCAAACAGGGTAGACTGGTTAAACTTTCCAAATCTGAGTTTATGTTATTACACTACCTGCTGTCCCGCGTCGGCAATGTGATCCCAAGGAGCCGCCTTGAAGAAATGCTGTATGGTTGGGAGGGTGAAATAGAAAGTAATGCATTGGAGGTATTTATACATCACTTACGCAAAAAACTCGGACAAAAGCTGATTCGCACCATTCGTGGAATTGGTTATGTAATCGAAAAATAAGCCATGCTCAACTCCATCCGTAAACGCCTGCTGATAACCATATTATTCATTATTATTGTTGTCGGCGTTATTACCCTGATCAAGAGTTTTCAGGATGCCCGTTACGAAGTTCAGGAGTTATTCGATGCCCAATTGGCCCAATCAGCGCGCAGTATACAAGCGCAGGTACTTTATGAACTCAGTAATATAGACCCTGCCACCTTTCAAAAAATCCTGGACAATCAGGCAAGCATCCCTCAACCACATAACGCGGGTGATGACCATAATAATGGACATGAAGCCACTCCTTATGGTCATGAATATGAGCGTAAAATCGCTTTCCAGATATGGGATCAGGATAAAAAACATATCATACATTCTGTCGCCGCACCCGCTGCCCCTCTCTCGAAATTCAGCCTCGACAACAAGCAACCCGGCTACTCGGATGAAAGGCTTAATGAGCAATCCTGGCGAGTCTTCACCCTGCTGGACAATAACCGGCAATATATCATTCAGGTTGGCGAGCAATACGAGGTACGCGACGAACTGACCAATAAAATCAGTCGGCGCCTGATTATGCCTTCGATGATCTCATTACCGATTCTAGCATTGATGATATGGATAGGTATCGGTCGCGGTCTTGCGCCTTTACTAAAGGTGACTCGTGAAGTCAGCCTGCGCGCACCTGAATACCTGGAATCTATCGACACAGGCCCCATACCCACCGAGATTCAACCCCTGGCCCAGGCACTCAATAAACTATTACTACGTTTAAAGGAGGCACTACTGAAAGAACGCCGCTTTACCGATGATGCCGCACATGAGTTACGCACACCACTGGCGGCTTTGAAGACACAGGCTCAAGTCGCAATAAGATCAACAAATGCAAAGGAACAAAATAAAGCCTTATGCCAGATCCTGCTCGGCGTCGACCGTGCCACACATCTGGTAGAGCAAATGCTGACGCTAGCTCGATATAGCCCGGAAAATAACAAGCTCGCCCTCACACGGATACCTTTATATAAACTGACTGCCGAAGTCCTGGCACTACACACACCAAATGCCTTGAAAAAAAATATAGAACTCATCTTGAGTGGTAATGAACAAGTACATGTAAAAGGAGAGCAAACTGTTTTATCCATTCTGTTTGGCAACCTTATCGACAACGCTATCAAGTATTCTTCGGAAAACAGTCATATCAACGTCACTATCGTCAAAGAAAAATCAGGTATATTCTGGACAATTACCGATGAAGGCCCAGGCATAGATCCTGAACTCCAGGAAAGAGTATTTGATCGTTTTTACAGAATTATCGGCAATGAATCGAGTGGCAGCGGATTGGGGCTGGCGATAGTGAAACAATGCTCTGACCTTCTCAAGGCATCCATCAATATTCGCAACAGCTCCAGTCAAGGCGGCATGATTGCTGAAGTCCTATTTCCAGAATCTATCGCTGAATAAAATTTCCGGCACTCTGCATAACTTTCCGAAATATTGATTGATAGCATGTGCTAACAACGTGCACATCCACCACCTCTTCCATGGGTGAATTCACGCAAGGATCGTCCTAGAAGGACGCGTACGTTAACAAGATAATCAGATTCTCATCTGTTGCATTTCCCTGATTCGTAATAAATCATACATAGCACTGCAACAAACCTTCCCTATCGTACCACCTTTACTATCTGTCTTCATTACTCACTGCTTCACAAACAACAAGGAGAATGTCATGTCTATTTTGAAACAGATCGCCATATCTGCCATTGTGGCTATTTTTTGCACACAAGCCACAGTCGTCCTGGCAGATGTCGATAAAGAGAAAAAAGAAAAAAACCACCATCATTACAACAAAAACAAGAAACATAAGCAAAGTGTCCAGTTAGGCCCGCGCCCTTTTTTTCTTGTTGATGATATGGCCGANAGCAACCTTAAAAAGNAACTAAAAAGCTGCGCCAATAAACCTCTTAAGAAAANTACTTTCTCAATAGGNCATCGTGGTGCAGCATTACAATTCCCGGAACATACTAAAGAATCATACATTGCTGCTGCGCACATGGGGGCTGGCATTCTGGAATGCGATGTTACCTTTACCAACGACCGTGAACTGGTCTGTCGTCATTCACAATGTGACTTGCATACCACGACCAATATCCTCAACACACCATTAGCGGCTAAATGTTCAATACCGCCAGACTACAGCAGCGAAACACCATTTAAAAACGTCAAGTGTTGCACCAGCGATATCAGTCTAAAAGAATTTAAAACCTTGCAAGGCAAAATGGATGCAGGGAACCCCAATGCCAAAACGGTAGAAGAATACCTGAACTCCACCCCTAATTTTCGTACAGACCTCTATTCGGGACGAGGCACACTGCTCACCCATGCAGAGAGTATTGAATTATTCAAACAGTTAGGCACTCGGATGACGCCTGAACTCAAATCGCCCAGTGTGACTATGCCGTATGAAGGCGATTATACCCAGCAAGATTATGCACAACAAATGATTAATGAGTACAAGGCCGCCGGCGTGAAGCCAGAACACGTATACGCTCAATCATTCAATATCGATGACGTGCGTTACTGGATTACCCATGAACCAGAATTCGGCAAACAGGCCGTCTATCTGGATGGACGTTATGATGACCCAAGTTTCGACCATACGGATCCAGGCACATGGTCACCAAACATGATGGAACTGGTGGCTGCTGGTGTAAACATTATCGCACCACCGATGTGGATGTTAGTGAATCTGGATGCCAATAATCAAATCATACCATCCACTTACGCCGTGGAAGCCAAAGCGGCTGGACTTGATATTATAACATGGACCCTGGAACGCTCTGGCTTCCTCAAGGATGGTGGTGGCTGGTACTACCAGACAACGACTGCCGCTATCGATCGAGATGGCGATACCCTGGAAATGCTGGATGTATTGGCACAGGACATCGGCATAATCGGTATTTTTTCAGACTGGCCTGCCACTGTCACTTATTATGCCAACTGCATGGGTTTGTAATATTTTATAATCAAGCTGTATTTTCCAGGCCAGCGCAAGCTGGCCTGTTTTTTTATATGCATACCAAGCTGCATCGCCAATCATAAATATTTCATCAGACAGTCACAATCATTTCCCGCAGTTACACTAGATTATTTTGTCTACTGAAATACTAATATTAAGGAGGAATTCCATGCGCACGCCACTATTTATAAATAACACCTTTTGATATCGTTCACGTCAATAATGATTATCCACGTATTGACGATACGGTAGCCAGTGATCATGACCCGATTGTGGCAAGCTTCAGACTTGGAAAGAAAAGGTAAGTATCTCCCATAGTCTCTGATAACACGGTTTTGGCTCATTGATCAGTATTGATTGATGAAGCCAGGACTGATTATTGGCACGGGAGGTAATTTTTGGCGGATAGACAAATAATTATCACGATGGACATTTTTTTCTGATGGTTTTTTTAAGCGCCTCTATTTCGAGTTTTATTTCTTTATCTGAATAGTAGCGACGCTTGCCTGTCTCATCGAGGTCGTACCAAACGACTCCACCCTGCTGTCGATCCCTCAAATCAGATTTTAAACTGATGCATTCCTTCTTTAGTATGTCTCTTTCCTTCTTTGAAGCCGCCTCTTTCTTTTTATTGATTCGTCTTTCTTCATCACGCGCTTTAAGCCATTTCTCAATCGATTTTTGATTCTTGTCAGCATGACTGTGACCGGTAGAGACTGGTGCTTTCGGCTTGATTTTTATTTCTTGGGCTTTAGTCGAGTTCGGTCGATCACCATAATGCACCTTGCCATCAGCATCTACCCATTTATAAACGTCGGCATACACGGGCAGCGATATACACAACAATAGTAATAAGCGGTATTTCATTTTTTACTTTTCCCTTGACGGGTAAACCTCAAGGTCATTAGATTATTATTGCGCTCAAATTTAACTTGCCTCAAAAAAGACATCCCCAATAATACTTTTGTCGGGAAACCACCTTCCAATACCACTGCATCGACATTGTTTAAATGAATCTCACCCACTTTTACCGATGCCAGCTTGAGCGAATAACCCGAAGCAATACCAGATGCCGTTGTTGCTCGCATCGGTTTACCTCGGTAACGGAAATCGATACCTAAACGTCTTGCCACTATTTCATTCATAGCAATTGACGTCGCTCCAGTGTCAACAAGAAAGTTGACAACCTGGCCATTGATAGAGCCTGCGATGTGATAGCTGCCGGTATTATCCGCCCAAATATCAACCTTACTCTCTTCCTTCTGTTCGTATTGAGTACTGAGATGAGTTGCGAATGTGATTTTCTTCTTTTTCCCGTTATCGGACACCAATACATAATCAGTTTCTACCTGTAACAATCTGACACCCTCAGGCGATACCTGGTTAATCTGTATCACTCGCTGGGTGCCGTTAACCAGCAAAACCGCTTTTTTTCCAAACTGACCCACCAACTGCAATTGATTGTCAGCCATCACAATCGACATGTAGCCTGATAAAACAACAAGTAAAACTAATAATTTCCGCATGAAGGTAAGCTTTCCATTGATATTCGTTTTAGGATATCAATGGATTTTATCTTGTTTAAGTACAGACAAACAAGGGAAAACTTTGCTTGTTTAGGCCCTAGTCAGGATGACAAACGCCTTAAAAATAGGGGGTTGAAATAGTTCTAAAATCCATAGGCAGTCGTACGCGTGATAGGTGTAAGCCAGTAAATTCTACATCTGATATCTTTTCTCTATTAATCAATACATTACAAGTTAGCCCAAGCACACTGAACTATTTAGTGTCGATGGCCCTGCCCACCCATAGAATGTCCACGAGTCTCATATACCCAGGAAGAGCCATGTTCGCTAAAACCAAGATGCATCATCTTCAATAAAAAAGGATCAGATTCATTGTCCCCAATATCAATATAATCGGTTGTCTGATAATTATTACGAGCCTGAAAGACTTGCCTGACCTTATTCACATCGGTTATGACCTGTTCAAGATCCCATTCAAGAGTGACATCTTTTTTGTACACCTTCATATTTTTTACTAATTGCTGTTCAGGTAACCAGGCCAGTTCTATCTTTGAATCTTTATTGGTGAGTGTATATTTTTCGATTTTGTTACAACCCTGTCCAATCGTTTCATAACGCTGCATTTTATTTTTCAATTCTTTAGAGATTAATTGGTATTTAATCATCCAATCACTTTTGCCTTTACCCTTATTAATTTCATTGGGTTGATACTCGATACCCCGTTGATAAGCATCAAAGTTACGCACCAGACGTAACTTACCATTGCGTGTTTGCTCCCATAACTCAGTAATGTGCTTATGCGGATATTCATGAGCGACCTGATTAACATTACGCCACAATACCATAAGCCTTGACGCCGATTTGTTTGAAGTTACCTGTGTCGTCGTAATCAAATACTTTGCACCCAGTGTTTCGACTGCCACACAATTTGCCAACACCACATTATTGAAAAATAAAAACGTCAACATCAAAGTTAATTTATAAAACATCGTCAGTCATATCCTGTTTATTCTATACCAAATAAAAAAATGAGGGGCATGAATGCCCCTCACGACTACCAACAACTAATCTCTATTATTTATTGCGTTTCCGGCCTTCAGTTCCAGCCTTGCCGCACGATTCATGATATGAAACACGATACTTTGCTCATTAGTTCCGCTGACATAATGAGCACCCGGGCCTTTACCATAGATGGCAATATCTTCACCCGCATGCGTCTCAGAGCCCAATGGTACCAAGGCTTCCTGATGGTAACCGCTGGATTCAGTATTAACCGAAGTCAGGTCCACACGGCCAGTGTCAGCGGGTAAGTCATAAGTAGCATCCGCATTTGTCTCATCACCAAGATCCCTGAAACCAAGTCCATTGGTGTAGCCCAGAGTAGTATAAGGCAGGCCATCCCCTGCGGTAGCTGGCACATCTGAGCCAACTGCTACCACTTTACCCAGGATAGGATTACCACGTTTCGGATACCCGGCGATCGTGAATACATGACTATGGTCTGCCGTCACAATGATCAGGGTATTTTTCATATTAACCGAATCAACAGCGGTTTTAACTGCTTTGGCAAACTCAATGGTGTCTGTCAAGGCATTGTAGGCACTACCGGCATGATGACCATGATCGATACGACCAGCTTCAACCATCAGGAAATAACCCTTTTTGTTATTATCCAACACATCAATCGCCTTGGTAGTCATTTCACTGAGTGATGGCTCCCCGGCAATGTCATTTTCACGATCGGCTTCATACTGCATATGCGATTCATTGAACAGGGCAAAAATACGACTGGCTCTAGCAGGATTAATAGCGTCGAAACCGGTACGATCATAAATGTATTCACCTTTCGGGTAAGCCTTGCGCCATTCTGCAGTCAGGTCACGACCATCAGTACGGTCACCTTCAACAGCACTGACCGCATCGGCACTATTGAAAGCGGCGTCCTTTGGCAGGAAATGACGACGACCACCACCCATGACTACTTCGATACCATTTACTTTTTTTGCCTTTGGGTAGCGCGCCTTCAGGTTAGTTTCAAACTCAACCAACTGCAGGGCGATATCTTTACATCCGGNGGCAACTGCCGCTTCCGGCATGTCCGAGATATCTTCCCAATTACGGTCGGCTGATTTTGCATAGGTGGCTGCAGGTGTGGCATGAGTAATGCGCGCCGTTGAAATAACGCCTGTCGACTTTCCTGACAATTCAGCCAGCTCCAGTGCAGTGACCAGCTCATTACCAGCAACAGTAGAACAATCACCACGAACGATGTCCTCATCAACACCAATGACGCCCACATCGGTTTTAACACCGCTCATCATGGCAGTCATAGTGCCCGCCGAATCCGGTGTTTGCGCATCGACATTATAAGTCTTGGCCAGACCTGTATAGGGAAACAAATCGAAACTCAGATTATTCTCTTCACCGGACATGCCTTTCAACTGACCCTCAAGAATTCGAGCTGCAGTTACTGTAGACACACCCATACCATCACCAACGAACAGTATGACATTTTTTGCACCGGTGGTATTTCCCAGATTGTTATTCTTGGCTCGAATATCAGCTGCCGCTGCCCTGAACCAGGGATTGATCTTTTGATGCAAAGGAATCGCGCGTGTATTCGATTCATCATTAAATTTATTATCTGCAAATCCCGCAGTTGATACTGCCAGTGATATAGCACTGGCAATCAGTATTTTCTTTGACATGANTTAGCTCCGTAAAAGTAAAAATATTTTGTACATCTTACTTTTATAATTATCAGATACATTATTGACATTGCTGATGACAAATATATGAAGATTAAATGACGCTTACAAACAGATGAAATCAAAACAACAGTAAACCGAAANCAGATTGATGGCAGCGATACCCATAATACTGCCACCAACCCTTNCCCGGTATTTCCTAATCGTTGTCAAATAATTCTTTAAAANGCAATAGCTGCGTTTCACCATTAGAATCATCAACACCATCGTTGTCACTCACAACNAGGGCATCACCGTCTCCATTAACAGCAAGTCCTTCTATTTTCTCCAGCACCAGGCCTCCAGTAGCCTGCAGTGCTGGTATCAAGTCGCGTACCAGGGTCTTGTTAAGCACTGGAAAATCGAGTGTCGCGCTATCTTGCTTTGCATTTATTCCATCGATAGAGAAGGAATAAATACGCTTGATAACAGCATCCGGACCTGCTTGATTATCGCGTTCGATGACCGCAAAACGATCATCACCCAAATAGGCTAAATCAGACAGACCTACCCAACCACCATTGGCAGACAAAGGCGCTTCAAGCGGATAGTAAAAGAACGTCCATTCATTGCTTGCGGTATCATATCGACCGATGCGAACATGGCCTTCCCTGTCTCCTGCCCACTCACGTTGGAAGGCGACAAAAACTACTTCATTATCACCCGAACCCACTGCCGTCACCCCTTCATAACCGAAACGGCGTTGACGATCATTAACACTCTCGGGTAGTGTGACGACCTTTTCAATCACACCTTCTCTATCGACCTTGAGTAGCAGGTTAAGCGTTTCAAGAGGCCTGTTTGTATCACCTGCATTACCCACACCTTCTGATACCACCCAAAATCCACCATNGGCACGTGTCGCGATTCCTTCCGGGTCCAGGTTAACGGTACCATCACTATTGACCACATCCAGCGGCATGNCTGGAATAAGGCCATGACTATCTTTAAGCAAGATTTCTCCCTTTACTCTGGCTGGAGCACGATCAACATCCATGGTCAGTATGCGACTTTTTTTGTAAAAACTGTCCTGAGTGGTATAGGCGGTTTCTTCATCATCCCGGTCTAGCGCCAGGCTGGATAATGCGCCCCATGGGATCGGGGTACCATCAGCACGGTTAGTTGAAACGATAGCAGGATAGTTGGCTTTCCCTGCACGTTTGAAAATGCTTATTCCGGCACGGATCTTATCATCACGGGAATCTTCTTCACTGGCAACAATAAACAGGCCCCGTTGCGGAATACTCAGCAAACCTTCAGGTTTGACCATGGTGGGTAATACCTGCATCAGTTGCGGTTTTTTCCCGGACTTGCGCTTGATCTTATACACCAAGACTGCACTTGAACGTTCCGAGCCGACAAAAAGAAGCTTGTCCCTGCCATATTGCGCCACTTCTACATTTTCCGGTTCATTGCCTTTTTTTCCAGCCCGCTTGTCGGGGAAGTGTCCATGTCGAACCATCTCATGTTCGACAGAGTTGCCAGCTTCATAGGTAATTTTTCCGTTCTTTTTGAATATCGTAAAACCACGACTGCCACCGTTCAAATCTCCCTCATTTGCTGTGGCAAAGGTATTGTTATTAATCCAGCTGACACCGTCGGGTTCACGTGCCACACCTGCCAGTGACCCACTCAGATCAATTAATTTATCCTTGCTGGTATCGATCTGAGCCAGGTCCACGGTGCCCGCACTAAAATGCCTGATGACCTTGCCATTTCTTAAATTGACCAGGGCAATGTGATTATTTTCCTGCAACGTGACCGCCGCGATGTTATTGCGGTTGATGTCCACATATTCGGGCTCCGGGTCACTCGGATATAACATACCTGGCAGCCCCGTCAGACTAACATCGCGCAGTTTCCAGTCCTGTGGTTCACCAATCAGGCCCACGATAACTAATTTGCCACCAGGCTGTTGCGGCAAACCACCCACTTCACCACCCACACCGTCACAGGCTGCTTCAGCAACACTGTCGTCTTCCTCGGCGGCAAAGTCATTGGTCAGTCCCTCACCCGGAACCACACACCATTCCTCATTACGCTCATTTTCGATGGCAATCGCTGCATAACGACCATCAGGGCTCACCGCCACAGAGTCCGGCTGGCCTCCCAGGTCATGAGTAGTGACGATAGCCTGGGTGATCAGGTTGACGATAGCCAGATGCCCGTTTGGATGGATGAAATCGGCTGATGTATTGACAGCGACCAGGGCATAATGACCAGACACAGCTACCGAAGTCGGTTCACCTCCCAACGCAACGGCACCCAGTGCCAGTGGTTTAGCTGGATTGTTGATATCCACAAAGCCCAGGCTTTCATTTTCACTGTCAGTATAAACCAGTGTCCTACCATCATGACTGGCAGCAACAATCTCTGCTACCGACTTGGTGTTGATATCATAATTCTTAAAAGCAGGAAAACTGGCGATGCGTTTAAACACATGCCCATGCTTCTCTGTGTCAGCGATAGCAGGTGACACAGATAGTACTGCACCTATTGTGAGTGCAACTATATTTTTTTTCATGAAAGACAGATCAGGCTTCA